>Ga0172367_10000103_pt1 | contig 121865 bp, 112 predicted proteins | sample Lak10m_FD_114542 | JGI IMG/M metagenome (GOLD analysis project Ga0172367, IMG submission 114542) | Freshwater microbial communities from Kabuno Bay, South-Kivu, Congo - kab_022012_10m | ecosystem: Environmental > Aquatic > Freshwater > Lake | place: Democratic Republic of the Congo... | reverse complement strand
TCCACCAGGCCAAAAGAAAAAACAATTATTATCCAAAAGTAGTTAACTATTAGCGACGGCTTTCCGACTAAGGGGACATTATCGCTGGGAAATTAATGGGACATTTTTGTCAGGAAATCACATATTAGACTAAAATAATCACTTTAGATCGGAAAGTCGTGTTCGAGATTCTAAATAGAGGTCTCTTTGATCTAATGCAGAGACAATCCTCTCGATCAAATTTTCAAAATCACTTTGATGGTTCACAAAATCGATTGAATCGGATTCAATAATCAGCTTTTTTCCTAGTTGATATTGATCCATCCATTCATCATAATAACGATTCAAGTTCATTAAATATGGGTCTGGAATAGCTTTTTCATAGTCCCTGCCGCGCAATGCAATCTGCGATTTCAATCGAGGGAGCGATTTTCTCAAATAAACAATTAAGTCAGGCGGCTGTAAAAACTGACACATAACGCTATAGAGTTGGAGATAATTTTCATAATCTCTTTTCTCCATTGAACCCTGTTCATAGAGATTTCGAGCAAAGATATTGGCATCTTCGTAAATACTTCGGTCCTGAATCGCACTATGAGTCTCTTTACTGATTTGCTGATGGGTAGAAAACCGATTATTTAAAAAATAGATCTGAAGCGGAAAAGACCAGCGACTCATATCTTGGTAAAAGTCCGCTAAGTAGGGATTATCGACAACCGTCTCAAAATGAGCTTTCCAGCCAAAGCGATCCGAAAGCATCCTCGCCAGCGTTGTCTTACCGCTCCCAATATTCCCAGCTAACGCGATAAAAATCTGATCTGCAGCCACTCGATACTACCCCCGGATTTTTTTTGTGATAGGTTGATGTCGTTGTTTAAGTCAAGAAAAGAATCTGTAAGAGGAGTGTTCCATGACTCAAATCCCTGAAACCGCAAACAAAGGCCTTGAAGGTGTCGTCGCCTGTACGACTGAGATTAGCACCATCCATGATGTGACTTTGCTCTATCGGGGCTACACCATCGAGGACTTAGCCGCGAACTGCGGATTTGAGGAGGTCGTCTACCTCCTCTGGAATGGCGAACTTCCACATTCAGCTCAGCTCCAAACTTTCAAACAGGAACTCGCAGCAAACCAAACACTCCCTGAAGAAATGATTCCCATTCTTCAGGCCATCGCAAAGACCAATGCTCATTCGATGGCTAAATTAAGAACTGCATTTTCTTACTTTGGACTTCTTGACTCCAAAGCTGAAGACCTCAGTCTTGCTGGAATTAAAGCTAAAGCAACTCGCGCTACCGGCATGATGGGGCCCATCGTTGCCGCACTTTCTCGCTTTGAGCAGGGTCAGAGCCTGATCACACCTGTGGTTGGCAAATCATTTGCTTGGAATTTCTTAAACATGGTCCGCGGTAAAGAGCCAAATCTTGAAGAAGAAAAACTCTTCGATACTGCTCTTGTTCTTCACGCAGATCATGAGCTTAACGCCTCCACTTTTACTGCTCGAGTTGTTGCTTCTACTACCAGTGACTACTATAGCGACATCACTGCAGCACTGGGCGCATTAAAAGGTCCATTGCATGGTGGTGCCAATGAACACGTCATGCTCATGCTCAAAGAAATTGGTTCATACGACAAAGTAGACGCGTTCATTAATGATGCCGTTGAAGCCAAGAAAAAAGTTATGGGCATTGGCCATCGCGTGTATAAAAATGGAGATCCTCGCGCAAGAATCCTCAAAGAAATGTCTTTGCAGATTTGCAAAAAAGCTGGGCTTGAAGATTTCCATAAAATACTCGTTCGCATTCAAGAACAGATGGAAGCCCAAAAAGGTCTCATGCCTAACGTCGATTTCTATAGCGGATTGGTCTATACCGCTCTTGACTTACGTCCTCGTGACTTTACTCCGATCTTTGCAGTCAGCCGAATCTCTGGCTGGACAGCTCAGGTTTTAGAGCAAATGTCTAACAACCGAATTTATCGTCCTCGCGGATTCTATACAGGTCCTACAGATCGAAAAGTAGCACTGCACAAATAAGCTCAACAGATCAACTCAGGGGACAGAAGAATAAATCCTTCTGTCCCTTTTCTTTTAGAGCCTTCTCGACACCTCGTTATAGGCACGATAGACTTTTTGCATGAGCTTGAGGGAACGTCAGATCTCCTGGACTCTAGGAGTCATTTTTTCGCTATGTGCTTCGAACGCATTTGCAGAAACTCCAGAGATCCCATCAAGTGATTCTCCTAGCGATTCGGGACTCGTCATCGATGGAGAAAAGATTACACCTCCTACTGCACCTGAACCTGTCAACCTGGATACAAACACCCCTCCACCATTAATCGACGACTCTACTCACGAGCTCGAACAAGAAAAACCAGAGCAGAAAAAAGAAGCATCAAAGCAACCCATAGAAGAACTCAATCTAAAAAACCAAGACCAAATGATTGAGGAGATCATCCATTTAGATCCGAACCGACAATGGCTTTCTGTAGGTTTTGGCTATGTGCAAAATTCAGGAAGTTATTTTGCAGCCGGTGGATTGAAGTACGCAATTACCGTATTGCAAAGACCTCTTTTTGAGAAAAGGAACCTCCAAGACTCTCTTGCAATCGAAGGAGGTCTCTATTTTTATAAGGCCCTTAATTTTTCGGTACTCAGTGACTCCTACTTGATTGCTAACACGGCAGGGACATTGCGCTATAACCTTCTCTTTTCTGAAGATTTCGGGATGTTTTTTTATGGTGGAGTTTTTAGAAATTTCGCTTATGCCACATCGCAACAATCCTCTGCCGCAATTGCAAATCAACTCTCTGGACAGGGCGTAGCAGGTGGAATTGGATTTCTTTTTCGGATTGCCCCTAATTGGAATACCCGCATTGATCTCGGGACAGATATCGCTGGGCTAAGCCTTATGCTAAGGTTCTAGCCATGCGTTTGGCTATTTATATTTTTCTGATCTGCTTTTCCATAGCCTGTGGAGTCAAGGCACCTCCGTTGCCTCCACTTCCTATGACTCCCGAACAAGCCGAAAGATTAGAACCTTCGAATCACCCTCATTCTCAACCTAGCCCAAGGATTTCACCATGAGTCGTCCTACAGATTTTTTTAATTACAAAGATGGAGTTCTCACCTCGGATGGCGTATCGCTCAACGATATTGCTGAGATCACAGGAACACCCGTTTACGTTTATTCAACAAGCGCTCTCCTTTCACCTTTGAAGGAATTGCAAAAAGGTCTCAAAGGCATCGATCATATGGTGTGCTTTGCAGTTAAATCGAATTCAAATCTTGGAGTCCTCAAACTACTCGCAGACGCTGGCGCCGGTATGGACCTTGTTTCTGGAGGAGAGCTTTTTCGGGTAGAAATGGCCGGAGTCGAGGCAAAAAAAATCGTGTTCTCCGGTGTTGGCAAAACACCAGGCGAAATCGTCCAAGCGCTTCAATATGGTGGCGATGGAATTTTTTCTTTCAATGTAGAATCTGAACCTGAGATTGCATTGATCAGCGAAATTGCAATTCAGCTGAAAACAAAAGCCACAGTTGCTTTGCGATTCAATCCCGATGTTGACGCAAAAACACATCCTTATATTTCTACAGGTCTCAAAAAAAATAAGTTTGGAATCGAACGAGAAGAAATTTTCCGTATCGCTCGCAACATCCAAAATTATCCCGGCATCTCTCTCGGAGGAATCAGTATTCACATCGGGAGCCAACTTTTGTCATTAGCTCCACTCAAAGATGCCTTCAATCGTTTGAAAAGCCTCATCAATGAACTTGATACAATTTTGCCGACTCCAATCCACTTTGTCGACTTAGGCGGTGGAGTGGGAATCACTTATAAGAACGAAAAATCCCCTTCACTCAGTCAATATTGCGAACTTATTCGCAAGAACTTTGGCCCAAGCAACTCTAAGAGCTCTACAAAACGTCCTTTAAAAGTTCTTATTGAACCAGGTCGCTCGATTTCCGGAAATGCCGGAGTTCTTCTCACTGAAGTCCTTTATAGAAAAAAGCGCAAAGCAAAGGATTTCTTAATTATCGACGCGGCGATGAACGATCTCATCCGACCTTCTCTCTACGGAAGTTACCACGAGATTGCTAATGTCCTTGAGAATCAATCTAAGGGCCCTAAAACAAAAGTCGATGTGGTTGGCCCTGTTTGTGAAAGCGGTGATTGCTTCGCAACGGACCGTTCTATGTCCAAGAAAACCGATCAAGGCGATCTTCTTGCGATTCTATCAGCAGGCGCATACGGATTTGTTATGTCAGGCAATTACAACACACGGCCTCGTGCACCTGAAGTTTTAGTGAAAGATGGTACGTTCCAGATCATCCGTGAGCGCGAAAATTATGATGATCTTATCCGTGGGGAGAGGTTTTTTGAAGAATTCACTCCTCGACGCAAGCGATCCAGAAACCAATAAGGAGATATTTTATGCGAGGTGTTTACACAGCTCTAATTACCCCTTTCAACAAGAGTAATGAAGTTGACCTCGGCGCCTTTAAACGTGTGCTCTGCGATCAAGTCGAGGCAGGAGTTGCAGGAGTGATCCCCTGCGGAACGACGGGCGAATCTCCAACTCTCACTCAACAAGAAAAAAAATTGCTCATCACAACCTGCGTCGAAACATTGAAAGGCACAAACGTTAAAGTTCTTGCTGGAACGGGAAGCAACAGCACTCCTGATACGATCGAGTTCTCAAAGTGGGCTTCAGATCAAGGTGTCAATGGACTCTTGCTTGTTACTCCTTATTATAACAAGCCTTCGCAAACAGGACTCCAAGTTCATTTTCGCCAAGTGGCTGATGCCGTGTCTTGTGAAGTGATGCTCTATAATGTACCAGGTCGAACCGGTGTGAGTCTCACTGCAGAATCCATCAGCGAACTATCGACTCATCCACGAATTACCTCTCTTAAGGAAGCTACAGGGAACGTTGCATTCACAAGCGAGATTATCGATGTACTAAATGCAAAAGGTCGAAAAATCGATATTCTGGGTGGAGACGATGCCACCTTCCTTCCACTTCTATCAGTGGGAGCTGTAGGTGTCGTATCTGTAGCAAGCAACCTCTTTCCTCGCGCAATGGTTGCTATTCAAAAAGCCATGGAGGCCGGTCGACTTGAAGAAGCCCGCTCGATTCACCAAAAATTCTACCCACTTTTCCGAGATCTTTTTGTTGAATCAAATCCTGTCCCTGTAAAAGTCGCTTTATCTATCACTCATGGTTATGAATCTTATGTTCGCGCACCTCTGTCTCCTCTCTCCGTGAGTAGCGCAGAAATTCTCAAGGCGAGCCTTTCTCGTTGCGGAGTGATGACGGGGAGCCGCCTATGATGGATCTCACACGCATCGGTCTATTGGGCTCTCAGGGGAGAATGGGCACACGCGTCTCCCATCTTCTCGATACTGAGTTTGAAAAAGTCGCCAAACTCACCGCTCAGGCCAATCAGGGAGATCCATTCGAAGATTTATTGAAAGCAGATGTGGTGATTGATTTCTCGTCACCTGCAGGGATGGCAAATCTTGCTCGAAAGGCCATGAATACCGCAGGACCTCTACCCGCATTTGTCGTAGGAAGCACCGGCTGGAAACCTGAAGAGTATAAAGCTCTCGAAGTCCTCGCCACCCAAGTCCCAGTGTTGGTGTCTTTTAATTTCTCGACTGGGATCTTGCTCCTGGCTGAAATCCTAAAAACAGCTTCGCCTCTTTTCAGTAAATTAGGCTACACCCCTGTTATCATCGAGACTCACCATCGTCATAAAAAAGATTCGCCAAGCGGCACTGCTCTCCTTTTACAACGATCGATCCAGGAAAACTCATCGCAACCCATTCAAACTCATAGTATTCGAGCAGGAGAAATCATTGGAGATCATGCGGTGAACTATTATGGCCCAGCTGACACGATCACTCTATCGCACCATGCTATGGATCGAACGATCTTTGCACGGGGAGCAATTGATGTCGCTCTTTGGCTTGCAAAAAAATACCGCGGAGATCGTGGCTTAAAAGGCTTGATTGGGATCGAATCCTTTTTTGAAGATCTCAAAAAAAGTACTTTGTAAGTCATTTTTAAATTCTTTAGGAGAAAGAAAGAAATGTTCGAACTCACCCAGAGATTAACGCAACTCCCTCCCTACCTTTTTGCGCGAATTGACAAGATCAAGCAGGAAGAACTCAAGAAGGGCAAGAAGCTGATTGCACTTGGAATCGGCGACCCCGATCTTCCAACACCATCGTTTATTATTGATCGACTCAAAGAAGCCGCTTCAAGGGCTGAAAATCATCAATACCCTTCTTATTGGGGAATGATGTCTTTTCGTCAAGCAGTGGCTCGTTGGTATGACAGCCGCTTCGGCGTCAAGCTAGATCCCGAAAAAGAAGTTCTCGCTCTCATCGGATCTAAAGAAGGAATTGCTCACATCCCTTTGGCTTTTGTCGAGCCAGGACAAGCGACGCTCGTGCCTGATCCAGGTTATCCTGTATACCATGCAGCAACATTATTTGCGGGGGGCGTTCCTCTTCATTTCTCACTTCATGCAAAAAATAATTTTCTTCCTGACTTTGCTGAACTCGAAGCTCTCGTTAAAAAAGGACCTCGCGTCAGACTTCTTTTCTTAAACTATCCGAATAACCCAACTTCAGCTTCAGCTACTCTCGAATTTTTCAAAGAAGTGGTGGCCTTTGCTAAGAAGTATCAAATTATCGTTTGTCACGATAATGCTTATTCAGAAGTTTATTATGATGGGAAGACACAACCCAGCTTCTTACAAGTTCCCGGCGCAATGGATGTCGGCTGTGAATTCCACAGTCTTTCAAAAACTTTCAATATGACCGGTTGGAGAGTAGGATTTTTAGTTGGAAATCCAAAAATTATTGAAGGTCTCGCACAAGTAAAAACCAATATTGACTCAGGCGCCTTTAACGCATGTCAAGAAGCAGGAATTGCTGCACTTGATCATTACGAGCCATTCTGCACTGAGTTACGCTCAATTTACCAAAAACGCCGGGATATTCTCATCCCTGCATTACAGTCGATCGGCCTGCGCTGCAACAAACCTGATGCAACGTTTTATACTTGGGCAGCTCTCCCTCATGGCATGAAATCCGAAGATTTTGTTCTAGATCTCATCCGGCAAAAAGGCATCGTTTCTACACCTGGCAACGGATTCGGTTCAATGGGTGAAGGCTATGTACGCTTCACTTTTTGCTCAGATATTTCTGTGCTAAAACAGGTTGCGGAAATCCTTAAAGGCTCTGTATAAACAATCGAGGCTATCCCTATGAACATTTACGTTTGTATCAAACAGGTTCCGGACACGGAAACCAAGATTAAACTCAACGCAGATAATAGCGGCATCGATACGACAGGGATCAAATGGATCATGTCTCCCTACGATGAATTTGCAGTCGAAGAATCTCTACGGCTTCGCGATAAAAATCCTGGGAGTACAGTGACCGTTCTCTCTGCAGGTCCAGCTCGCGTCGTTGAAACCATTCGAACTGCACTCGCCATGGGCGCCGATCAAGCGATTCATGTTGAGCTTCCTGAAACTGCTGATAACAACATGGTCGCCAAAGCACTTTCTGGTGCTCTTAAAAAAGAAGCTAAGGTCGACATTGTATTTACAGGAAAAGAAGCCATTGATGATGGTGCCTCTCAAGTCAGCCAACTCACGGCTGAATATTTCGGCATGCCTTATGTCACAGTGGTTCTAGGTGCTGAGTACAGTGCAACTCAGGTCAAATGCCGACGTGAAGTTGAGGGCGGCGCGATCGAAGTCGTCGTTGCCTCTTATCCAGTACTCATTGCTGCACAAAAAGGTTTGAACGAACCTCGTTACGCCAGTCTTCCCAACATCATGAAGGCCAAGAAAAAAGAAGTAAAATGCCTCAAGATGGCAGACGTCGGGGTAACGGAAGCCGATCAAAAAATTCGCTACAAGAATTATCAGCTGCCTCCACCTAAACAGGCAGGCAAGAAGATCGTAGGCGATCCTGCTACACAAGCAAAAGAACTCGCTCGTCTACTCCACGAAGAAGCAAAGGTGATCTAATATGGCTAAAGTATTCGTCATTGCTGAACATCGGGATGGTCGTCTAAAAAAAACGACTTTCGAACTTCTGGGCGCTTCTGCTGCGGCCGGAAACGAAACTCATGCAATTCTATTGGGCGACGGCGTCGCTGACCTAGTCAAGGAACTGGGGCATTACGGGGCGAATAAGGTCCATCTTGCTCAAGCTCCAACACTCAATCTCTACACAGCCGAAGCTTACGCAAAAGTCGTAACTGACATTGTGAAGTCCTCAGGTTGCGATATTGTTTTGGCAAGCCACACCCCAACAGGCCGCGATCTCATGCCGAAGGTGGCAGCTCGCCTTGGCGTGGGCCTGGCCAGTGATTGCACTCAACTCAGTTTTGAAGGCTCAAAGATCAAAGTGCTTCGCCCTGTTTATGCAGGCAAAGCCTCTGTCGAAATTGAGTTTCTTGGCTCTGGACCTCAAGTAGCTACCGTACGTGCCAACGCTTTGGGAGTACCAAAGGCGAATCCTTCTTTAACTGCAGATGTAGTACAAGTCACTCCTGACCTCGGCGAATTAAAGACCCAACTGGTTGAAGTTGTAAAAGGTGGCAGTGCTCGTCCAGATGTGACTGAAGCTTCGATCGTCGTTTCAGGCGGACGCTCACTGAAGAATGCTGAGAATTTTAAAATTCTCGAAGAACTGGCAGATGTGGTTGGAGGAGCAGTCGGCGCTTCGCGTGCAGCTGTGGACTCTGGCTTCCGTCCACATCGCGATCAAGTCGGTCAGACAGGCAAAGTGGTTTCGCCTACTCTCTACATCGCTTGCGGCATCAGTGGCGCCATTCAACACCTAGCAGGAATGAGAACCTCTAAAGTGATCGTTGCCGTCAATACCGATGCTGAGGCCCCGATTTTCCAAGTAGCGGATTACGGCGTCGTGGGCGATTTATTCACCGTAGTTCCTCTCCTCAAAGAAGAACTTAAGAAATTAAAAGAACACTAAGCTCTCTCAAAATAGTTGCCGCGGATTTTATTCCTGTCGAATCTACTGAGACTCTCGCCATTTCATGACGAAGGAGGTAAGATGCGACTTGAAGAAAATTATTCCGTGGCAACTGTTTTGTAGAACTCTGAAGGCACATCGGCCAAAGCCAGATTCATCCTCCAGGTTCTGCGTGGGAGGGTGATGAGATGACCTGGCAAACTTTCGCATTTTTGATCGTAGCGGGTGTGGCTTTTGGCTATTCCGGATATCGTTTTTCCATTCTTTATAAACTCCTCAAAGCCCAACAGGGAAAAAGCTTCCGACTGAATTCGATCGGCCAGCGGATCATCCTGACTCTTGAAAACGTTCTAGGCCAAAAAGCCGTTCTCCGTAAAAATCCGATCGGCATTGCACACACCTTGATCTTCTGGGGCTTCCTCGTCATTACCCTTGGAACTCTGGAACAGTTCATCAGCACCCTTTATCAACCCGCTAATTTTGAATTCATTGGTGAAACAGCTTATTCTGTACTAGTTTTTCTGCAGGATATATTCGCTTTCTTAGTACTCACAGGGGTAGGATACGCCGCCTATCGACGTTATGTGGTTCGCCCAGAGGGCGTTGGAAAGTCCCATGACGCCAATATTGTTCTCGCCCTGACCTCCTCCTTGATGGTTGCCATCTTCCTGATGAACGGATTTCATATCTTGGGCACCTCGCCTTGGTACGCCAGCTCGATGCCATTTTCGCGCACTGTGGCTAGTCTGCTGAGTGGGCTCAATCTTGACCCAGCTACCGCTGCTGGAGCAGGGACGTTTTTTAAATGGGTTCACATGCTCATTGTGCTTGGCTTTGCGATGTATATTCCTAGTTCAAAACATCTGCATGTCGTCGCTGCGGGTCCCAATACTTTTCTCCAAACTTTGACTCGCGAAAAAGCGATGACCCCGATTAACTTTGCGGACGAATCAGTTCAGCAATATGGCGCAGCTAAAATCAGCGACCTGAGTTGGAAAGCAACTCTTGATTACTATTCATGTACCGAGTGTGGGCGCTGCCAGGACCTTTGCCCTGCCTACAACACTCAAAAACCTCTCTCTCCTAAACAGCTGATTCTAGACTTGAAAGAAAACCTCTATCGAAACAAATCTGCTCTTTTAAATGCTCAGTACGACCAGGTCACACCGATTATCGATGAAAATGTCACAGAAGACGTGATCTGGGCATGCACTAGCTGCCGAGCTTGCGAAATTGCCTGCCCGGTCTTTATCGAACACACCGATAAGATCTATGACATCCGAAGGAATTTAGTGATGATGGAATCTAAATTCCCATCTGAAGTTCAGTCGGTTTTCAAAAATATGGAAACCAATGCCACTCCTTGGGCATTTAGCGCATCAGAACGTGCGGCATGGGCTGAAGGGTTGTCGATCAAAACCATGGCCGAAGTTCAAAATGCTGATGAAGTCGACGTACTGCTGTGGGTGGGTTGCGCGGGCGCCTATGATGATCGCAATAAGAAAGTCTTGCGTTCATTTGCTAACATTCTAAAAAAAGCTGAAATCCGATTTGCGATTCTCGGTACAGAGGAGCAATGCACGGGCGATGCAGCTCGTCGTATCGGCAATGAATACCTCTTCCAAACGCTAGCTCAAGCTAACGTAGAAACGCTCAACCGTTACCAAGTCAAACGAATTGTCACAGCATGTCCGCACTGTTTCAACACGATCAAAAATGAATACAAAGATTTTGGAGGCACTTACGAGGTCTTCCATCACTCCCAATTCATCGCCAAGTTGATTACTGAAGGAAAAATTAAACCCACTAAAGCTCTTGATGAGACTGTGACCTACCATGATAGCTGCTACTTAGGTCGCTGGAATGATGTCTATACTCAGCCTCGCGATATTATCGCAGCACTTCCTTCGGTCAGAATGGTTGAAATGAAAAGCCATCATGATCAAAGCATGTGTTGCGGAGCAGGCGGCGGAAGAATGTGGATGGAAGAAACAATTGGGAAGCGCATCAATATTGCTCGTACAGAGCAAGCTATTGAAACGAAGGCCGGCATTGTAGCATCTGCATGCCCATTTTGCATGACGATGGTCAACGATGGTGTGAAGAGTAAAGACATGCAGGAAAAAATGCGTGTGATGGATATTGCGGAGTTGATTGATCAATCAACTCCTTAGGGCAACTCCCTCATATTCGATTCCACTCTAGGTTAAATTACCAATCGGCGATTCGACCTAGAGTGGATCATATTGAAAATTCAAAAATTATTTCTTGCCCTCTTCGCGTGGAAGAAAGTCTTTATGAGCTGCAATAAATCGCTTTAAAGCTGTATTGGCTAATTCCGAGACACTGTGTTTACTGAAGCTTTCCATTTTTACCAAGGCTTCGGCGACACTCACTTCGAGCTCGACCTGAACCTTAGCAGTAGGGCCCACTAATTTATAATCAGAGCGCATGAAAATTCCTCCTCATGAAGTTCCTCGCAATAAATCCTTGACCACACTGTACATCACTGTCGGCAATGAGTCGAGTTCTGCAACTTCTCTGAGGGTCCCTCTCCCTCGTCGAGCCAGTTCCTGACAAAGTTCAAGACTTGACCTCTCTCGTCCCATTTTCATCACCACTAAATGTGAAAACTGAGGTGCAAAGTAACCTGGATCTCGTCCGGCAGTATACTTTCCATCTGTGAGCAAGACTACAGAGGGTGGCTTACCTTTTCTCGTGGATCGAATCGATTGAACCATTCGGAGTGAAGCCTTCATCCCAGCTTCTAAATGAGTGTAGCCTTGAGCAGGAACATCTAAGAATCGTTCTACCAGTTCTTGGATAGAAATTTTCTCCTGAGGAGTTTTAAGTATTTTTGCCTCATTTTCAAACGCGATAATTCCAATAGGATCGTCGGGAAACTGAAGGAGAACCACTGCCAATGCAACCGCTGTCAGAGCAAGTTTTTCTCCTGTCATGGAGAGACTGGTATCGACACAGAGAACCAGTGATTGCTTGCGAGGGACGCGATAAGTCATCCAAAAATCATGGGAAGTCTCCCATCCTTGAAGAGATTGATCTAATGTTTCCTCAAGGTCAAATTCTGGATCCTGCGCATCGCCCGGTAGTTCATCCCAAGGATAGCTTCTCTGCTCCATGGGATGAACTACGGAACCCAAAATTCCTCTCGCTCGGTCTATAATCGATTGAGCAGAAAGCTTTCTTAGCCGAGGGATAATGCGCCTCATCGAGGCTCGTCCTTTAAATTCATGATAGCGCGTAGCAACATCCCATGAACTCAAATTTGAGATCTCTTCGACAGGGTCAACTTCGGCAAGACTCATCGAGGATGTCATACTCAATACTGAGAGTGAAGAATGAGGCAGAACGTGACTCTCAGAAGATCTCGGCTGATCTTTTAATTGTTCTTTTAGCTGTTCTGTGACTTTTTTTTTAAGTCACTCGCTTCTTGACTGGATAACTCATCCAGAATAGTTTTTGCAGACTCCTGCAAAAGCGCTTCAACTTCTGCTCGAGGTGAATCATCACCTTCTGCTTCATGTTCAATTTCAATTCTTGTAGGTAAAGCCATGAGGACGGCTGACATAAAAGCTTCCTCAAATGACTTCCCCTCTTGCAAGAGGACTTGCGCAATCTCCGCAACACTGATGGCTGCACGAATTGATGCTCCTCGCCGAATTCGAGGATGATGACGAGTCAGTCGCACTAATCGAACTGCTGCCAATGATAATAAATTTCCGTGATCATCAATTCGATGACTAACAATCTGAATTTCATCTTCTTCAGAAGGATAATCCAAAACAACTAATTCAAATCGATCGAGAATCGCCTCACTTAAATGAGATGTTGCGACAAACTCTTTTGGATTTTGAGTGGCAATAACTCTAAAATTTTTATGAGCATGAACTTCGCCCAATCGCGGAATTGAAAGAATCCGCTCATCAATGGCCGGAAGAAGAACATTTTGAACTCCTTCCGGAAGACGATTGAGCTCATTAATAAAAAGCACTCCACCCTGGCGCATCGCCTCAACTAAAGGCCCCGGCATAAAGGAGTCCGACCCAAATCCTTTTTTAACAACCATCGGAGGATCAAACCATCCAGATAATTTCTGCTCAGAGTATCGACTATCCCCATCCACACGGAAAACAGGAAGTCCCAACTCGTTCGTTACAGCTAATGCAAGATAGGTTTTTCCAACACCGACTGGGCCCTCAAGAAGAATATTGCGCTTAGCTTTGAGGCATGCCCGAATCTGGGAAATCTCGGTCTCCCTACCAACTAATTCGAATTCAGGTTTACCTTTCATGTGCATTAGCTCCTTCGCTTCTTGTTTGGTACTCTTGTTTCAAGTCCCGACTGAACTCCGATCTGAGGCAGAACCTCCGGATTGTTCCGCCTTAACCATTCCTCTACAACGTAGCTTGCCACATCAGACGGCTTTGTGCCTACTCCGAATCCAGCATCAAATCCACACTCTAATGCGAGAGGATGCGTCACTCTGGGCCCACCTGCGCAGAAGATTAACTTATTTTTAAGTCCAGCACTCTCTGCTCGTTGCATGAGCTCCTTGAGATCCTTGATATGAATATTATGCTGCGTCACCACCTTAGAAACCAAAACAGCATCCGCGTTAATTTCAATTGCGAGACGAATCAATTCTTCATTTTGTACCTGAGCACCTAAATTGCGCGCGTCCAACCACTGATATCTTTCGAGGCCGTAATCACCCGCAAAACCCTTCATATTCATGATCGCATCAATACCCACTGTATGAGCATCATATCCTGTACAAGCGCCCAAGACGACTAGCTTACGGCCAATATGGGTCTTGATGATTTCATCCAACTCATCACGAGAACGCTTTTTGGATTCTACCTTCAATACATGAATCTGAGTATAATCCACCGTGTGCCTGAGATTCCCGTAGATGACAAAGAAGGCAAACCCGTGACCAGCCTTCTCCATAGTCGCCACTTTGATTTGATCAAAGCCCATCTTTTGAACTAACTGAACCGCCGCCTCGCGCGCTTCAGGCGATGGTTCAATAGGCAATGTAAAAGCCATTTGCACAGTGCCATCATCCATGATGTCCCCGTAAGGCTTTAATTTTTTAAGATTCACCTCTGCTACTTTCGACATAGGCTTGGTCTCACAAAATTTCGAAAAATGGGTTGATATAGTCTGGATTTTTTTCAATCACGCCTTCAAATCCCTTGCCGCTCGTCTCTCTACGAGAAACATCTGCAAAAGATTTTTCTTCGATAGCGCGAAAAAGACCTTTCTCATCAATCATCTTGAGATGCTTGTGAGTATCTTCTAAAACCTTCTCCGCCCAGCTCTGAATAATTCCAAATGGTTTGAATTTGATGTCTTTTCCTAAATCTTTGGCTCCATTAAAAATATATTTCGCATTTTTAATACTCATCCAACGATCTTGAAGCAATGGCGTATGCATCGCCTCGGTAGCCATTCCAAGAAGTTGAATAGTCTGACCTGTCAGAACGCCCACAAAATTAAACATCGCATCCATGAGATGACTGTAAAAAATATCGCCACATTTATACCGTGTAGGCGGCATAAACTTGATGGGAGACTGCGGAAAAATATCCCGAGTCATTTGAGCACGCGCAATTTCGAGCAAAAAAACGTTCGGGTGCTCAGGATTCATCTCTTGAGCATGCCCAAGCCCCATCAAATCTTGAGTCATCTTCGCATTAAGAGCAAAGCGTTCATTGATAAACTGAGACGCCAATACCTGATGCCCGTTTTCAATCGCATCAGCCGTTGTTAAATAATTATCTTCTCCAGTATGAATCACGATTCGAGAAACGGCAATAATACGTCTAGAAAAATGCTGATCTACGAGAGTTCTTTTCATATTGATGTCACGAAAAAGAATCCCATACATAGCGTCATTTAAGAGAAAATCTAACCGCTCCATAGCGCCAAGAGCAGCAATCTCCGGCATACACAACCCAGAACAGTAATTAGTCAATCGAATATATCGGCCTAGCCTTCGACTTTCGTCATCCAGCGCCTCTCGCATGATCCGAAAGTTTTCCTGAGTAGCATAGGTCCCGCCAAATCCTTCGGTCGTTGCTCCATGTGGGACATAATCTAACAAAGACTGAGCCGTACTTCGAATCACTGCAATCGCATCCGCTCCCGCTTGAGCTGCCGCACGCGCTTGGATGACATCTTCAAAAATATTTCCCGTTGCAACAATCACGTAAAGAAGAGGACCATTTGCACCTGTCGGCTGAAAAGGATCATCTACCCCAGGAGTTTCGTTTCTTAAATGATCTCGAAGTTTTCTTTGAACAATCAAACCCGCTTTAGCCTGTTCACATAATTCAAGACTCTTTGCTCGCACTTCCCTTTCCGAAGCGCGAGGGACCTGAGTCAGATCAAGTTGCCGCAAAGCAGCTGCAGTGCCCACCTCTTGAGCCGACATTTTGTGGTAGATCATCGCATTGACTAACCAATAAAGTACACCATAACCCAAAGCCTGTTTTTGCCTGAGATCTTCGACAATAATATTTGCCTCAGGAAAAAATTGCCCTCCGCTTTCCTGAACAGCACCATTCACACCGAGAAGCCTCAGTGTAGCTCGCTCGATGGCTACAGTCGTATGCGCCTCGATCATTTTTTCAACGGGTTGCGAAATTTTCTCGGCAAGCTCTCGACATTGCCGGATCTGGTTTTTATCCAGGTTGAGATGAGCCATTTTAATCCTTTTTAAGCTTCAATCTATTAAGAATAGATATTTGAAAATAAATCTCTCAGCTCTGCACTTTCTCTCAAAATATTTAAAGCTAAATCTGCATGTTTTTCAGTATATCCATTTCCAATTCGAAGATCTACGTCCATGCCTACACCTTCTGCGCCCAAAGCCGCACGAGTAAAACTCGTCGCCATACTGAAAAAATAAACAACACCCTGCGATCGCGCAGAGAGGATGCAAGACATTTCGGTGTCAGGAATGTTGGCGACATTAATCACTAAATCGGCCATTTTACCTTGAGTCAAGCGACGAACCTGTTCACTCACCGCGACGGAGTCACGCGCATCCGCCTGAATCACTTCATCGACAAAACTGAGTTTTTTTAACCGTTGAATTGCTTGTTCTGAATAATCAATCGCGATCGTTTTTACTCCAGGCTTTTTCTTAGCTTCATATAGACAAAGAACACCCGATTTTCCTCCACCCCCTACGACTACGACCACTTCATGAGGCTGAACCAATCGAGCCGTTTGAGCAGGAGCTCCTGCTACATCCAATACTGCCAATGCAACGGTCTCGGGGAGATCTTTTGGCAGGCGGGCAAAAATCCCAGACGAAAACAAAATCGCGTACCCTTCAATATCCACACGATCAATTTGAGGATGAATCGTCTTAATTTTTCGAATGTGAAGTGGAGTTAAAGTCAACGATACGAGCGTCGCAACTCGATCTCCTACACTAACCGGCTTCTGATCCACTGGATATTTGGGACCCATTTCGACGACTCGGCCGATCAACATTCCCCCAGATCCCGTCACTGGATTATGATGTTTTCCACGTGATTGCACTAGTTTAAGGATGTGCTCTTCAATTTTTACAAGATTGTTATTGTTGGCTTGAGAAATCTGATAAAAACTTGCCGAATCAATATTGAGACTTTCGACTTCAATGAGCAATTCATCTTCGGCAATAGGAAGTGACGGATCAAGCACCTGTGCCTGTTGAGGAAGAACACCCGTCGGTTGAATCACTCGTTGAATCCCTAATGCATCAGCCGTTCTATATGTCGACATCAATTGATTATCACCTCACAAAGCAGTTGATACGATGTGTAAAAACTTTAGTCACGCGCCTAATTTAAAAGCCTAAATGGATTCTATAAGATCAAAACACAAATCCACACATGATCTCAATGCCACACTAAACTTCTGTATTTGCGAGGGATTTTTTTTAAGCTTTTTAACGGACGAGTTGGTCCAGCCTTTGCTCTAATCCTCTTGACTGATCTTGTTCCTCTTTTAGGAGGAATTCTGTTGTGAGGAGTAGTTTAGATATGATCCGTAATAAAAAGCCTCTTTCAGGAAAAAATAAATTTGGAGTCCTAGCTTTATTGGGATTTCAAATATTAGGACTTCATTCAAATGCTTTTTCTGGAGAAAGCCCTACTACTGAGGCCTCTTTTGAGAGCATTCCAACCCCTCCTCCGATCAGTTTATCTGCAGGCATTCCTGCAAATATTCATGATGATCTCAGAGTGAATGAATTAAGCTCTACGTTTTTAAATTTTGAACTTGCTCGAGAAGGAAAAGATCCAACAAAAGTGACCCTCTATGGTGTCCTATTTGATGATTGTTTACCTTATTTCGAATTCTCAAACTCGCTCACTGATCCTCAGACCTTAGGAAAAGGAAAAGATGAGACTGGCACTAAAATCATGGGTTTCAGAATTAAGGATGTAGATGGCCACGGCAGACAATGCATGGGGAGACATCGCGTCAATAAAGACATCTGCGGAAAATCCGCAAAATGCAGCTATCTTGATCAAATCCCAGCTAACACTTTAGCAATTCAACAAAAATCGGATGTAAAAGTTAAATTTGGATTCGAACCCACGAATCACAATGGCCGTAAACCCATTGAATGGACTGATTTTGAAGATAATCATTTCGCTGATTCCTCTAAGGACGCCTTTTATCAAGGCAGCGATTCAATCGCACGTGAAGAAGAAAACGCTCGCGCAGCAGTAGAGCGAAGAATCAGAAAAGAAAAAGAATCACAAAGCGATCTTTTGCTCAAACAGGCTCGAGGTTGTCGCAAAACCCATGATGATCGCCTCATTGCTTTAGCTGCAGTCGAAACTCTAGGAGAGCTTGGCTTAATGGAAGTCGATGAAATGGAGCGAATTCAAAAAGAGGTTAAAAAAGCTGAATTTCGAGACTTAACCGCTCGATTCAATAAAGTGAACGATGAGGACCCTTCAGAATTCGATAGCGCTGTTGAGAATCTCAAAGAATACGCAGAGGAGAATCCACAGGTCTCAAATGAAGTCTTCACGCTCTTTCACAATAAAGCTGGCACAATGGTCAAGGCTCATCGTAAGCCTGAGACCTATGATCGGGCTGAAGAACTGCTCAATCAAGCTGGAGAGCTTCCTGAGATCGACGAAAAATCCCAAAAGACTTTAAAGGCCGATAAAGTTGGAATTCGAGTGGGTCGCTTGCAAGCACAAGCACGAACCCAAAATGGCGATGCAAGCGAATTTTGGAACAATTACATGAGCACTGTGGAGGATCTGAGCTTTCAAGCACAGGATTGCTTTTCACAGGGAGCAGATCCCTCGTGCAGCAGCACAGTACAGGCTTATCAAGCTGCCACAAAAATTCCGCAAATGGCTCAGCAAGCTGCGTATGAGCGCTATATGTTCCAGATGCAGATGCAACAACAGCTTTACGGATCTCTCGGTGGAATGAATGGAATGGGTGGCATGAACGGCGGCATGGGCATGATGGGTGGAATGTCCATGGGTGGAGGCTCACCTTTTTTCCAATAGTAGAAATGGCCAACTTAAAATGAGTAAAAGTAACGCAACTAGTTAGGTCGTCTTTTTACAAAAATACAAGTCATTCCCAACCTAAAATCCCGCAAAGGCCCCACAAAACTTTTCTGTGGGGCCTTTTGTTTTATGCATCACGGCTTTTTTATTTGACGTCGAACCAAAACCGCGTTTACTTCAGACATAAAGTTGCTTTTCTTTTTTTATCTTTACAGGGGGTGTTTGAATGGCAACAGGAATGGTGAAGTGGTTCAACGACAGTAAGGGGTACGGTTTCATTCAGGCTGATGGTACAGAACGAGATGTTTTCGTTCACTATACAGCGATTCAAGGTGATGGGTTTAAGACCCTTACTGAAGGTCAACGGGTTGAGTTCGAACTCATCGATGGCCCTAAGGGCCCCCAGGCCTCCAATGTTTCAAAACCTCTGAATTAATCTATCAAGAAAAATTTTAGGTTTTTCAAAGGTGGCAAACTCATTGAGTTTGCCACCTTTTTATTGATAATTTTTATTTCCAATTCAAACCAGGCATTTTGTTCACAATGGCTTCAGGTTTTGAAACCTCGAGTGAGGCAACTGGATAAGTACAATAAAAAGTAGAAGTCAAAGCCGTTGGAAAGTGATTCCCACTTTTCTTAAGCCCTCCAAAAGGAAGCTTAGAGGAAGCTCCAATCGTTGTCTTATTCCAATTAATCAGTCCCATCTGCAACTCATCCCAACACTTCTCATAAGTTTCGCGTTTCTGAGTGAAAACACTCGCAACTAACCCGTATTGAGTCGCATTAGCTTGTTTAATTGCCTCATCAACTGACTCAACTCCTAAAATCACTACATTTGGAGCAAAGAGTTCAGTTTGTTGAAAGATGCTTTTACGAGTACTTTCTACTGAAGCATCTTTTACCAAACAAATAGATGGCGTGACGTAGTTACCTTTCTTTTGAAGCTCGAGCAACTTACCTCGCATAACAATTTCACATCCCTCTCGACTTGCTATACCTAAAAACTTCATATAGCGATCAACTGCCCCTTGCTCAACTAGTGGGCCCATAAAAGGATTGTCATAAGGATGTCCAATCGAAAACTCCTTCGATCGAGAATGAAATTTAGAAATAAACTCATCCAAGATCTGATTTGAAACGATGATGCGACTCGTAGCACTGCATCTCTGTCCCGCCGTGACAAAGGCACCCACCAAAGTTTCATAAACAGCCAAATCTAAATCAGCGTCTTCGAGGACGAGGGCTGGATTTTTTCCGCCCATTTCTAGAGCAAGGATCTTCCAGTGTTGTTGCAAAGTATCTTGCTTAATCCGTGTTCCAACTTCGTAGGATCCAGTAAAGAGAACTCCATCGACTCCTTCATGAACACAAAGCCTACGCCCGACTTCACGCTCACCTTGAATTAAATTAAAAACTCCTCGCGGCATCCCGGCTTCCTGAAAAAGCTCAGCCATAATTTGACCTACAAGAGGCGCCTTTTCTGAAGGCTTAAAAACCACTGTATTGCCCGTCAAAAGCGCGGGGATAATATGACCGTTAGGGAGATGTCCAGGAAAATTAAAGGGACCAATCACCCCCATGACTCCATAAGGGCGATAACGATAAACCCCTGCCGTATTTTCCATGATCTGACTCAGTACTTGCCCTTCGATGAGCTTCATACTGTCATTGATAGTGATATCTACTTTGTTCAGCATGGCAGCAATTTCGGTCTTCGATTCCCAAAGAGGCTTACCTACTTCGCGCGAAAGGATTTGAACCACTTCATCTTCGCGTTCCTTCAATGCTGCTTGATACTTTTTCAAAATATTTGCACGTTCGGCGACGGTCTTACGTCTCCACGCAGGAAATGCCTCTCGAGCAGCATTTACCGCTTGGTCAATAGCCGCATAAGAGTATTGAAATACTCCCAGCTCATCTAAAAAATCGGCCGGACTTCGACCTATCCACTCTCCATTCACACTTGATGGGAAAGCTCTGGGAGAAATAAATTCTCCATTCACGAAGTTTCCACGGACGACGGGTTTAAAACCAAGCTCGGTCATAGATCCCTCTTTTCTATATTTTATTACTTTAATAGTAGGGCATAAATACCACAGAGTCACCTTCTCGAATATCAAGAGCAGTGACTACTCGATCCCAAACTGGTCCTGGGAGAGCACTATCCTCAGAGAGTCCTCCACCTGGTATATTCACCAACTCGAGTTTTCCATCTCTGAGCAGTACCTCAGCCGACATGGCTCGAAATTGCCCATTCGCCTGTGAACTCTTGCAAAGCAATCCTAATTCTCGATTCGCCTTTATGCCGCCGGAAACAGGATTTGAACACGAACCTAACGTATAAGTTTGAATTCGCTTCACAGGATGAATTTCGTCTACATTTGCCCAAAGATGAGGACCGCCATCAAAAGGATCAACCTGATTTTTATATTCAAAGCCGATTTTTTTTAGCATATGCAAAACAGGCTCAGTTTCCTTTCCTACTTTTCCAATCGAGTTACGAGCTTCCGCTGTCAAAAAAGTAGCATAAATTTTTCCCGATGGAAAAAGAGAGAAGATAAATTCCTTATTTTGCTGGCAAAGCCGATCCGCTTCCCAATAGTCCATATTAGTAAAACGCCGGCCAACTGCTTCCCACAGAGGCGACTGCCCTTTCTTATTCAACGGAGGAAGCAATTCAGCGAGAATTTTCTTTTTAAAAAGATTTTTATTAAGCCCAAGAAATAGAAAGCGAACGAACGAAATTTGTCGCCCCATTCGAGCTTCGGTATTTCGATAACTCGGATCTAAAACTAGACCGCCAATCTCTGACGGCCCATTCGCGTCATATTTTAACTTGAGGGTGCCATGAATAAATCCGGTATTGATAGTACTCGAGAATTTTTTTTCACTCCCAACTTCAAAATAGAAATGAGGGGATTCTTCAGTCCCATGTTGAGAAGCAATCATGGAGGTCCCAAGGACTCGACCGCTATTTAAATCTTGTGCAATAAAGAGGAACTTTCCCTCTGCTGGTTTACAGGCGTGATTCCTAAAAGAAGCAACCGAAAGTTGAATCTTCTCTTTAAGAAGCTCTCTGTCGTTCGGTAAATTAATAAATCCTGGGATCTGTGCGAAATGCTCAAGTGATTCCAAATCGTTTTCTTGGATTTCCCTTAGAAGGATCATGTACAGACTTTCTCAATCAATTTCTCATAAAAGAGAATTGCCTTCTCGAGATGATCGAGAAGATTGTTTTCATTGGGACTATGACTATTCCCATGCGAAACCCCCGGCCCAAACACCACCGCCTCATATCCTGCTTGGAAATACTGTGCAGCTTCGGTAGAGGTCGCCTTTTTATCGAGTCGTGGTTCTAAACCTGCTGCACTCATGGCATCACAACAGATCTTAACTAAATCGTGCTCCAATGTCATATTCAAACCTGAATTAACTCTCTCCCGAACAGCCGTGACATTGAGACTTGGATAATTAGCCGCTATTGCTTGCATCCCTTTTTGAATATGTTTTTCAACTTCGTCTGGATTGACCTCGGGCAAGAGTCGAAGATCCAGGTGCAGAGTAACATTGCCTGCGTACTGCCTAAGCTTTCCTAGATTGAGTGTGGAGTAAGCAGGATTGTAGCTAGGATCTTTAACTTTCTCAAAGTCAGTGGCCATGCTTTTGAAAAACGCGTGAATATCTAAGATGCATGGAAAGATCGCATCAGGAAGAAAACGAACCCCAGCATCACCTGCCGAACCAATTTCTAGCTTATGCGATGCAGCCGCTTTTGGAATAGCCTCGCTTACGCCATCGACATCAGCCGCTTGACGAAAAAATCTCTTAAAGTCTTCAAATTGATGCGAAGTTAAAAACAATTCTACACAAGAGCGATCAGGAACCCGGTTCACCGTATCGCCGCCATCAAATTTTGTGAATCTGAATTCAAACCCCTGCGACGAAGCTCGCTTCAAAAATTCAAGCGAAGACCCAATTGCATCAATACCAAGATGAGGGTAAGAGCTATGCGCTGATTTCCCGTAAGTATGAAAATCGATCCGACGATTAAAACCACGAGGATCGCGCTCAACTTGTTGATAACTGATCGTGACTCGATAAATATTTAAGCATTTATGAGCATATACGACTCTCAACTCAGAAGGCTCTCCCACCATTACGTATTTAGGGTTAAGTGCCAACGACTTAATTAAATACCGAGCACCGAACATCCCAAGTTCTTCACCGCAGGTACCCACAATATAGATAGGCATCTTCAGCGGACGATCGCGAAACTTTTTAGCTGCATAAAGCTTACATAGAAAATCAAGTTTTACGTCAGCAGCGCCCAATCCATAAATGCGTTTATCCTTGATCGTCGCCGAGAACGGATCTCCTCCCGTCTCTGTCCAATACTCCAAAAGTCCCGGTCCCACCGTATCCAGATGAGTATTCAATAGAAGACCTTTGCGGATTTTTTTATCTACAAGATGATCACCCAGAATGCCAATTACATTAAACTGACGTTTAGAAATATCTTCCAAAGAATGAGTGACTTGCTGGATCTGTACTCTCAACCCACTCTCTCGCATCAATGTTGAAACATAATTCGCAACCTCCTCATTTCCATGAGAAGTCTCCGAATTAATCCGAATCAGTTTCTTTGCTTCTTCCAAAAAACGCTTCATGAACTCACCTGCGCTACAGACAAAATACCTTTTTCAATTAGACAACAAACTTCATCGAGATCTACTTCTGTCATCGCTCCTAAAGGAGGAAGCATCCTGACATAGTAAGGACCATGGCCGCAGTAAAAAGCGACAAGTCCAAGATCAAAAAGCTGATTCAAAAGTTTTTTAACCTCGTCAAGCGTGCCATTCATGGGTTTGAATGCAAACATTCCCCCAAAAGCACGAATGTCGCTGACTAATCCCTTACAACTTCCTTCGGAGATTCGTTTCATATTCTCGACATATCTCGAGGCCATTCTTTCAATTTTCCCTTGAGGACCGAGAAACTCTCCCTCAAATAACATTTCAACGACTTTTCGCCCAGCTCTCAATGCAACTGTGCTTCCAGAAAAGGTACCTGCCACTAATCCTGGCTTTGGATTATACTCACTAGAATAAAGAACCATGCATGCTTGAAGCATTTTACCAATAGTAACAACATCGACATATTCTTGAAGCTCAAGCTTTTCATGAGCAAAAAGTTCGCCGGTACGACCAAAAGTTTGAATCTCGTCTAGCCAGATCGCAAGATTTGCTTTTTTTGCTTCCTCAAACACCCGAACAAAATATTCTCGAGGTGCTACATTAAATCCTCCCTCACCTTGTACCGGCTCTACCATCATTGCGGCGAACTTATCCGGATATCGGGTGAGATACTCTTTCATCGTCGTCACTGTGGCCTGAATACTAGCCTCAAGTCCAATGCGAGAACCATAAAAAGGGAGATACTCTACTTCTCCATAAACTGGCTGACCTTGACGATACGCAGGATTGTCTGTGATCTCTTGCATGGCCGTAGAGCGACCCGCAAAGCAATCTTTGAATGCTAAAATTTTTGTAGCCGGAAATTTTTTCTGCCGAATGATCTTTAACGCAACTTCGTTGCTCATCGTACCACTGCACATCAACCACCCGTGACTCAGCTTTGATCCTTTTTTCACTCTCGAAAGAATCGCCTCTAAGATCGCCTTAGGCTCATGTCCAGGTTGAAGATTACCCTGCATCGTATCCGATGGCAGGGCATCAATCATTTCTGAGATCAGAGCAGGATGACTATGACCGAAAAAATTGATGCCGATCCCAGTGATCATGTCATATTTAACACTTCCATCCAGAAGCTCAATAAATGGGCCCGATCCTATTCCCGAAGCAATATAGGGGTAATTAAGATCCCGACCTCGTGCGCGAGAAAAATTTTGAATAAACTGAGTATAAGCTTCACGCGCTTCAGGCGAAGAGGGACTAGGCTTCACTTGCCGAACAGCAGAACTTGCTTCTACGATCACCTTGATTAATTCATTTTTGACAGATTGAAACCGAGAAGAACCCAACAGCGCCTGGCATTCGGTCGTTATAGCTGAGGACATATCACGGCTCCTTTTTTTCTTTGATTTGCTTAAAAATTCACTGAATTCTGATGGAAGTGCTCTTTACCGAAATATCATGAGCTTATTTTTGTTGCAAGGCAGGGGCATCCCTGGCTATTTTGTAATCATGGGATTAATGCTGTTAAAAAGCACAGTACTTCTGACTTTCCCTTTCCTTGCTCAATCGATCGCGATTGGAGCGGAACCCTCTACATTAAAGACCGCAAGCCAGCTGCAAAATTGGCCGGAAGTTCACGCACAGTACCAACAGGGTCGATTCAATGAGGCGCTGCAGCTTCTAAAAAAAATCGCCCCTCAACAGATCGATGAAGCAAATCGCGCTACTTATTACTTTAACCTAGGAACCCTTTCGTACCGAGTGGGTGACCTAGGAAAAGCCGTGGCTTTTCTTGAAAAAGCTAACCGCCTTGCATCAAATAACTCACAGGTTCAACACAATCTTTCACTAGCGCGTTCAGCTTGGGGAAAGAGCATTGGAGCAGATCGACTTGATCCGGGCGCCAGCCTTGCTGACTGGTGGATTGATAGAACACGCTCACCCAAGGCTCAAGCGCTGTTTGCACTTTTTACTTTTGCGATTCTTCTGATGGCAATGCGTCGTTATTCAAACTTACGAAGCAGAAGCATTCGAGATATTTATACAGATTCAAACATAGTCCTCTTTTGCAGCTTAGGCATCATTCTCTTCTTCATGCTTTTAGCGACAACTCAATTCGCAGGGCTTCTAGGAACAAGGCCTGCGGCCATCTCTTTAAACCGCCAAACTGTCAAAACAGGCCCTGGCGAGCGATTCCTTGAACTGACTCAGGTTGAAACAGGAACACAAGTACGCCTCACCGGGATATCCGTTATAGAAAAAATAGAAAATGGACAGTCCACACTCTGGTACCAAGTCCGACTTTCACAAGACGGAATCGGATGGATACGAGAGGCAGACTTTCTTTTTCTCTGATTTAGTTGCTCGGGATTGAGGTCCAACACTGAATATGCGACAAAGGTCCTATGCAACCGCTCTTTAAACATCCGAGTCACAAAAATACAAAATTGGCTTGTTTTTCATTACTTTTGTCTGTGTTTTTAGCAATCTTTCTTGCGTCATGTGCAGGCACTCCGATTCAGGAAGACGACCCAAAAACTCTTTTTCAAGAAGCTGAGGAAGAAGTCGGCAGTAACCACTATCAAATTGCAATCGACAAGTTTCGCGTAATTAAGAACAAATTTCCATATTCAAAATATGGAATTGATGCCGAGCTGAGGATTGCCGACGTTTATTTTCTTGAAGAATCTTTTCCTGAAGCTGCGATGAGCTACGAGTCTTTTGAAGAACTGCATCCAAAACATGAAAAAGTGGCTTACGCTATGTTCCGGACCGGAAAATCCTACTTCAATGACATGCCAACAGAAGTAGCCCGTGATCTCAGCTCTGCTCAAAAAGCCCTCGAGGCTTATAGAAATTTTCTCATCAAGTTCCCAAAAGATACACACACAACTGAGGCCGAGACTGATATCGAGGCCATCCGCAATTTACTAGCAAAGAAAGAACTTTATGTGGGAGATTTTTATTTTAAACGCAAACATTTTGCTGCTGCAGCCGAACGCTATCGGCGAGCAGTCGATCTTTACCCAGGAACTCTAGCAGAAAAAGAGGCTAAGGCTAGACTAGCCAAAGCCGAGGAAAAAGAGGAGTCACACTAGTGGCAAGACTTGATCGAGAGGTCCAAGAACTCATCTATCAACGTAATTATGCGAAGGCTGAGGCTTTGATCAACGACAAGATCAAGAAGGAGCCTGTCAACGCCGAAGGCTATTACTTGATGGGTGTTTGCAAATATTTCCAAGGACAACTTGCTCCATCTGTTGATTCCCTCAAAAAAGCGTTAGAGCTCGACCCTCATCATACAGATGCATCCATCTGCCTTTCGGTTCTTTACAACGATATTGGCAAATATGATGATGCCAAGCAGATTTTCGAGCAGGCTAACCATTCTATTGCTTACAAAAAATCTGGAGGTAATCTAGAAGTTGACCGTAAGTTCGCTGTTAAACACCTTGAAATAGCAGATCTCTATTTTCGTTACCGCCGATACGACGAGGCAATTGAAGAGTACACAAAGGCACTTCTACTTGACCCCACTGCACTCGACATTAGAATCCGCCGAGCCAAAGCTTACGCTAAAAAAGGATTTGTCTCACGCGCCATGCAAGAGCTTCAGCAAATTAAAGCTGATGCGCCTCGCCATATTCCTGCACGGATTCAACTTGGACTTCTCCATTATAGCCAAGGCAACCTACTGGATGCAGAACTCGACTGGGAAGCTATACTTGAAATTCATCCAAAACAAAAAGAAGCACTCGCCTATTTGGAGATGGCAAAACAAGCCCGAACTAAAATTTAAAATCGAATTAAGATTGAAGTCCCTTCACCGTAAGTGAAGGAGATAAGTTCTTAATTGCAACAGGTACGCCCAAGCACATTTCTTCAACCTTTTCAACTGGTTGAGCTGATTTTTTCTGAACCTCAATACTCACCAAGTGAGCTCGAAGCTCTTTAAACATCAGTTGCTTGATGCTGTATTCATTTTCTTGCAGAATCACTTGGCGCGCAATTTGTTCCTGCAGATTAATCACAAGTGGCGCCTTTAAGTTGGCCGTCATCTGTGTGACATCCTCAGGAATCGTCAGAATAGCGAAAACTGCCGACTGATTCACATTCTGAAGCTTGAGCTCTCGAAGCTCCGTGCCTGAAAGTCGCACAGTATAATCCGATTTAAAAATTCTAGGCTCTAAGATGGGAAAAACAATTTCTGGATTTTCGAGCGATTGAAGCCAAAGAATGAGAGTGCCATCTCCTGGGTCAACTAAACAGTACTTTGTGAACTCCGGAAAGCCCATAATTCCATTTGGAATCTGGATCATCTCATCGTCACCGACGCTGAGCTGTCCAAAACGTCCTGTTTTTATGATCACGCCCAACCCTCATTTCTTTTAGTCCTGGGCACTGAAAAGAACTTTTGGTTAGCCTTTTAGTACCTTAGTCACTTGAGCCAAACCAACTGACTTAGCGGCTTCCTTATTTTGATTTTGGATCGCCGCATAAACCTCTTCGCGATGAATCTTCGTTTCTTTTGGTGCCTGAATGCCAAGCCGTACCTGCTTACCTTTGATTTGAACCACAACAATCTTAATGTGGTCATCAATGGCGATACTTTCACCCAACTTTCGGGTCAATACTAACATAAGATCTCCATCTCTGCGTAATGCGAGTATTCCGTTACGAAGAGACGTTTATTCTAACGCCCAGCGACTTGCAACTTTTTTGTCCTCTTTCAGAATCAAAAGATAAGCTCAAAAAGCGAATTCAAGATTGCTGACTGATTGTCAAAATTTAAAACCTGCTCAAGCTTGCAGCGAGCATAGACTAAAACCAACATAACAAATGAATTCAGAACGTTCGCCGTGGCGACCTTATCGAAAGATGTCCATGCCATAACGAATAAAAAAATTATGATACCGTGCGATATTTAACCAATTTCTAACATCTCGAGATAATAATTCAGCATTCGATCAGCAATAGCCCCGGCCTCAGTCTGATATTGACCCGACGCTATCTTACTGCGAAGTTCGGCGACTTTTTGCTCTCGCACATCTGGAGCCTGACTCGCCACTTCTTTTGCACGGGAAAACTCCTTACCCTGAGTCGAGATCTGAGTCTGAGTCCCATGAGAAGTTGCAACCGAGGTAGTATTTACGGTCTCAAACTTCTCTGAGGTCAGAGCCGTGGAATGAGCTCGAGAGGTCTGCCTGGCACTAGACACTTCATTATTTTGAATTCGACTGCTTCCCGATGAACTGACCCTCATAGATACCTCCTGTACGGCGGTCATCCGACGAAACCTTCCATTGTTCCGGCGGCAGAGATTTTATCCCTTAGATGATAATCATAGCTCCGGCATAGAAGATAGGCAAACTTTTGCTCTCCCGGATTGTATGGGCAATATTGAAACCAACTCCATCGAGATTATTTAACTTTCCATGAATCCGAAGAAAAACTCTCCATGCTTTCTTCGGTCCCTAGAAAACTAAAATACTCCTCGTCTAAAGAAGTTTGTTTCTGAGCTGGCTGTTCTTCACACTTTTCTTGACCCTTAAATGTTTCTTTGGTCGGTCCACACCGTTTTCTACGATAAACGGTGACACAAACATCTTGAAGGAGCTCCTCATTCAGTACAGGACCACAAATGTCATCTAACACAAAATCTTTCCAATGAATCACATCGTCTCCAAATCTGCCTTGAGATAGTTTGACATCTTATTTTTATGTAGACTGCCACGGGGCGACAAGAGAGCAATCAGCATGCCGAAAGTGGTATTTAAAAAAATATTATCAATAAGGCGATATTCAAAATAAAATTCAAGACATTAGACCAGCCTTCGTGAAATCAACCTATTTCAACATAGTTCATGCGAGTCGGCAAAATTTTCAAAAAACCTTAAAATCCACACATTCTCATGATAGTTTCTGCCGGGTAGAAAATTTTGTCTTCGTCTGCCAATCAAGGAGATACTCAACTTGATCCCACTTCTCGCAAAACCTGTGATTGAAAAGATTCATCAACAAGTTTCCCAAAGAACACGAGCATTCGCACAAAAAACAGGACGAATTCCACGCCTCGCCGTAGTATTGGTCGGGCAAAATCCTGCCGGCGTGATTTACACTACAAAAAAGGGCGAAGCCGCACAAGCAGTTGGAATGGAACACGAGACGATCTCTCTTCCCGAAACTGTCAGCCCCTCAGAACTCAAAGCGGTCATTCATCAACTGAACGAGAACCCACGTGTGGATGGGATCCTGATTCAACGCCCTTTGCCTCCACAGTTTCTCGAAGAAGAAGTCTTATTTTGGATTTCGCCTGAAAAAGATGTCGATGCCTTTCATCCTACAAATACGGGAAAACTCCTTCTCGGCCTTCCCTGTTTTAAGCCCTGTACTCCCGCAGGAATCATGACCATTTTAGATTATTATCAAATTAACCCGAGTGGCAAAATCGCTTGTGTAATCGGAAGAAGCTCCATTGTAGGTAAACCTATGGCGGCACTTCTTCTCCAGGCAAATGCCACTGTCATTCACACCCACAGTAAGACGCCTCATCTAGCCCAATTAGCACAGCAAGCAGATATAGTGGTTGCAGCAATTGGCAAACCTCATGCAATCGATGCATCTTTTATCAAAGAGGGAGCAGTTGTCATTGACGTAGGCATCAATCGACTCCCGTCTGGTAAAGTCGTAGGCGATGTTCTGTATGACGAAGTTGCTCCCATAACTTCAGCTATCACACCTGTTCCTGGGGGGGTTGGACCTATGACGATCGCTACTCTTCTTGAGAATACTGTGTGGGCTGCTGAACAGCGCGGCTACTAAAACCCGTACTCCTTCAAGTCAACTCTAGCGTCGACGACTGGACACTGACAGACCTGAGATGGTAGACGCTAGTTATGCTAAAAAGGACCGCACTTTTTGAAGAACATCAAGCATTAGGTGGACGGTTGATTAACTTTGGAGGCTGGGAGCTTCCCGTCCAATATTCAGGGGTAATCGATGAGCATCTTACTTGCCGCAGCGCTGCTGGCCTATTTGACGTGAGTCATATGGGAGAGGTGCATGTGGAAGGCAGAGATGCTGAAACTTATCTCAATTATTTAGTTACAAATAACGTCGCAAAACTCTCCGTTGGCCATGCTCTTTACACTGTCATGTGTCACGAAAACGGTGGGGTCATAGATGACCTGGTGATCTATCGACGAGCACAAGATCGATTCTTAGTCGTAGTGAATGCAAGTAACACTGATAAAGACTTCGCTCACATGAAGACTGTGCAAGATCAATTTAAGGCGATACATGGAGACTTGCGCGTTACAAACGAAAGCGCATATTATTCTCAAATTGCGCTACAAGGACGAAAGGCAGCTGAGATCTTACAGTCTCTCACCGACATTCCTCTCGCTTCGATTAAAACTTATGGATTTGCAGAGGGTCATATCTTATACGACATTCCTGCAATCGTTGCCAGAACCGGCTATACGGGCGAAGACGGTTTTGAGATTTATGTCCCATGGAATCAAGGACCAAAAATCTGGAAAAATCTAATGCACGCCGGTCATCCTTATGGACTAAAAGCTTGTGGGCTAGGATCACGTGACACACTTCGACTGGAGATGAAATATCCACTGCACGGTCATGAGCTCACAGATCAGACAAATCCTCTTGAAGCTGGACTTTCATGGGTCGTCAAATTGGATAAAGGTGACTTCATAGGAAGATCTGCCTTAATCCACATCAAGGAATCTGGCCCAACCGGACTTAAACGCAAGTTAGTAGGGATCAAGCTTCTCGATCGTGGAATTCCACGACAGGGTTACGAAATTTTTACGGCTGATGGAAAAGAGAAAATTGGCGAAGTAACGAGTGGCACTCAATCTCCTTCTTTGAAGCAGTCCATTGCGATTGCTTATGTAGCACTTCCTTACGCTCAAGAAGGGACAAAGATCAGTGTCAACATCCGCGGCATTAAAACCTCGGCCGAAGTCACTTCAACACCGTTTTATAAGAGACCTTATTCACTTTCTTAGGAGAAACTAAAATGAACTATCCAACACAACTAAAATACACAAAAGAACATGAATGGGCACTTATCGAGGGCAATACAGTCATCATTGGAATCACAGATCACGCCCAGCGAGCACTAGGCGATGTTGTTTTTGTTGATCTTCCATCATCAGGTCGAGTCCTCAAGAAGGGTGAAACCTTTGGCGTAGTCGAAAGTATCAAAGCTGTTTCAGATCTCTACTCGCCTGTTGCTGGAAAAGTAATCGAATCCAATTCAAAACTTTCTGACGATCCTGCATTGGTGAATCGCGATCCATACTCCGGTGCATGGATGCTCCGCATCGAATTGACAGATCCTGTCTCTCCACAGGACTTAATGGATGCGGACGCCTACCAGAGGTATGTTGACTCTTTGAAATAAGTCTCTCTGATAGGCGTACCACTCCAATTTTTTAAATATAGGCCTCAATCGGTGGGCAGGCACAAACCAGGTTACGATCGCCCAGGACATTGTTAATCCTTCCCACCGACGGCCAAAATTTAAATTGGCGCATAGCTGGGACTGGATAGGCTGCCTTCTCCCGACTATATGGGCGAAACCACTCGCTGCGTGTTACCTGTTCAGCTGTGTGAGGGGCATTTTTCAAAACGTTGTTAACCCGATCCGCTTTTCCTTCTGCGATTTCGGCAATTTCCCCTCTAATTTGAATCATGGCTTCACAGAACCGATCCAGTTCCGCCTTACCTTCACTCTCTGTAGGCTCCACCATCAATGTTCCAGCCACTGGAAAAGAAATGGTTGGAGCATGAAATCCATAGTCCATTAGCCGCTTCGCAATATCTTCAACTTCAACTCCCGTTTGATCTTTAAAAGGGCGAAGATCGAAAATGCATTCATGCGCAACGGTACCTTCCTTGCCTTGATAAAGTACCGGATAATAGGGGCTCAATTTCTTAGCAATATAGTTAGCATTCAGAATGGCTATCTGACTTGCTTCCTTCAAACCTTGAGCACCCATCAGGCCAATATACATCCAAGAAATGACAAGCACGCTCGCGCTCCCATAGGGCGCAGCTGAAACTGGTCCTGTCTTAAATTTAGCAGTAGAGACCTCCAATGCACGTGCCGGCAGAAAAGGAACCAAATGTACCTTCACACCAATAGGTGCCATGCCCGGCCCGCCGCCTCCATGAGGGATAGCAAATGTTTTATGAAGATTGAGATGACAAACATCAGCGCCATAATCACCAGGCCTACAGAGACCTACTTGAGCGTTCATATTGGCGCCATCCAGATAAACCTGCCCGCCATTTTGATGAATCAATTCACAAATCTCAACGATCAACTCCTCAAAAACGCCATGTGTCGAAGGATAGGTCACCATCAATGCAGCAAGCTCTTCTTTGTGAGCGTCTGCCTTAGTGCGCAGGTCATTTACATCAATATTCCCATTAGAATCACACTCAACAACGACAATCCTCATGCCCGCCATGGCTGCAGTCGCAGGATTGGTACCATGTGCAGACTTTGGAATCAGACATACATTTCTCTGCTGTTGACCACGACTTGCATGATAGTTTCGAATAGCGAGCAGTCCAGCATATTCTCCCTGAGATCCAGCATTAGGCTGGAGCGAAACCCCATCAAATCCAGTAATCTCTGCTAACATTCTCTCAAGTTGACTCAAAAGAGTTTTATAACCTTGTGTTTGCGCTCCTGGAGCAAAGGGATGAATCCTTCCGAATTCAGGCCAACTCACAGGATAAAGCTCAGCAGTCGCATTGAGCTTCATCGTACATGAACCCAGCGGAATCATCGAGGCAGTCAATGAGAGGTCTTTTGATTCGAGACGTCGCATATATCGAAGCATCTCAGTCTCTGAATGGTAAGAATTAAAAACTAAATGAGTAAGAAAGTCCGAAGAACGAACTAAGCCGGCTGGAATTTCTACCTTCATTCCAACACAAAGAGAATCAATAGTGAAGTCAACCTGCTTCCCACAAGCCAACGCAAAGATTTCAAGAAGATTTTCTAAATCTCGAATAGAAACAGTTTCATCCAGAGCAACCCCAACGCTATTTGCCTCAAAAGATCTAAAATTGACCTGATGATGATCGGCCTCCGCTAAGATGCGACTTCTCAATTCACCCTCAACGAGGATACAGAGAGTATCAAAATAAGCGCCATTCTGGATGGAATAACCCAATTTGCGCAATCCTTTTTCAAGAATACGGGTCTTCAAATGGACTTGCTCGGCAATCCTTTTGACACCTTGAGGACCATGATAAACAGCGTACATCCCCGCCATCACAGCCAGAAGGACCTGTGCAGTACAAATATTACTCGTCGCCTTATCTCGCCGAATGTGTTGCTCTCGAGTTTGTAGAGCTAAACGGATCGCATTTTTTCCATCTACATCTTTTGAAACACCGACAATACGGCCTGGCATCTGTCGCTTAAACTCTTCACGAGTGGCAAAATAAGCAGCATGAGGACCACCAAAACCGAGCGGAATTCCAAATCGCTGAGTAGTGCCTACTGCCACATCTGCCCCAAATTCTCCGGGAGGGGTAAGTAATGCCAAAGATAATAGATCTGCAGCAACCACTACCAATCCGTCTGCGGCGTGCACCTCTCCTATAAAAGCACGATAATCATAAATAGTGCCATGCGTATCAGGATATTGTAAGAGTGCTCCAAAAATAGGCGTTTTAAAGTTAAAACTCTGATGATCACCAACGATTAAATTAATCCCTAGTGGCTCTGCTCGAGTCCTCAATACCTCCACAGTCTGTGGATGACATGAGTCGGAAACAAAGAACGATTTAGAAGTGTCTCGTCCCTTTGTCATAAAACAGAGAGCCATTGCCTCAGCCGCTGCAGTTCCTTCATCAAGAAGAGATGCATTGGCAACAGGGAGTCCTGTTAAATCAATAACCATTGTCTGAAAATTCAATAAAGCTTCTAAACGACCTTGAGAAATTTCAGCTTGATAAGGAGTATACTGAGTATACCAGCCTGGATTTTCAAGAATGTTTCTTTGAATGACTGGAGGGGTGATGCAATCAGAGTATCCCATTCCAATAAATGAACGAAATATTTTATTTTCCGCTGCGATTACTTTCAAATCTTGGAGCAACTCGAATTCACTCTGCCCAGCTCCGAGAGCGAGGGACCTTGTCATTCGAATCTGCCGAGGTACGGTAGCATGAATCAGATCATCAATAGTGGAAAAACCTAAAAAATTGAGGATCTCCTTTTGTTCCTGTGATCGAGGGCCAATATGGCGTTGGGCAAAGCAATCGTCGTGCTTAAGGAGAGAATTGGAAGTGTTCATAAGGTCTATTCTTTACCAAGGGATGTCACCTTAAAAAAGGGTTGATACTTTTTTTCTTAAGCCTCTTGTTTCATTTTAAAAAGCGGAGTTAAATTTTTCTCTCAACCACTATGAACCACATTAGGCACGAACACCCGTTTGCGAAGCAGATGAATTACTCCACTAATCAGAATGGTCATGCCCATAATCATGCCCATAATCATGGAAGAGCCTCGATTTCGGCCACCCCACTCATTCCCTGCCCATCAACAGAGGAGCTGAGTCGAATTTTTAATTCAGCAATAGTCGCTACGCGCGTCGCAAAAGAGAAAAACCCAGCTTCTGAACTCCACTTACTGATGGAGACACCCGCATTTCAAGCGATGATGAACTCCATCCGACAACTTGCTCGTTCTGAGGGAATTTCTGAACGTGAAGCTGCCGAGCTATTAGTGCAGACTTTTAGAAAAGTCGATCAAATTTGGGCTGACTATATTTATCAAGAGGGCGTGAATCGCTTGCGTAACCCAAACGGTTCGCGCGACTGAGATAAAAAAATCAGCTGAATCGATTAAGTACGCAAAATAAATTCCCAAGGAATTTGAATCTCATTATTTTTATCGATAATCCCCTTGGGAGGATTTGGAAAAGGTCCAGCCTCATTAAATGCTTTAACTGCTGCATCGTCTAAATACTGAGTCCCCGACTCACTCAAGATCTGAACACGCGTGATCTGTCCATGACGATTCAGCACCACTAAGACACGGGTCGAATGATCTGTATTACTAGCGAGACTTCTCCCTGAATAATGATATTTCATCAGCCTTTCTCGTAAAATCGGAACCCACGCCCGATCCAAACGTTCACGAATTCGATGAAAATATCCAAAGAATACATATTCACGAGTATTGAGTGCTGTTTGATTTCCTTCTTTAATTCCTTTTACATAATCTCGCACTCTATCGCCTTCACCTGCCCACTCTCGAGCCATCTCTGAATTTGAATTGCCTTGGTCTTGGTTAATTTTTTCCAAATGATTGAGGATGGGCAATCCCAATTGACTCAACGAAGGAAGGGGAGGGGTTTTAGCCTGCATGTGCTTTTGAGACTTTTTCTTAGACTGAGATGCCGCTTGAGACAGAAGCTGCGAAGTACTCACTGTCTGCTCAGTTACCATTTGATTGCGTTTTCCTAAAAAAGCATCCGGCCGAGAGCGATCCGTAGAGAAACCATCTTCGCTCATAACGATTTGACGTTTTTGCGAGTCATCCTTCTGTTCTTTCTGTTCTTTTTTCTTTGCGACTTGAGAATGAGGTTGCGTCACCACTTCAACCCATCTCAAACGAGGCGGCGAAATATGAGTCGGCTGCTGAATAAGCAAAATATAACACAGCACAACAAAGATCGTATGTGCAGTGACCGAAAGCCAAAATGATGTTTTTAAATTCGAAGCTCCCATAGAGAGGACGCGATCCCCCTAGGTACAGATTCGGGATTATTCCACATCTTCTTTAAAAAATTCGCTCTGTGACTCAGTGCTAAATCCACCTTTGTCGGTAATTTCGGTGGGTTGAGTCCCCTCAATAAACACCTCTTGAATAGCCGATGATGAGTTGGCTGGCGCCAACTTCCCTGTCACAGGGTTAATATTAGCGAATACAACCCCTGGAGGTACTCGAAAGTCTTCATTCGGGTAGTTTTTTACGGCCTCTCGCATATATTCAAGCCAAATCGGTAACGCTGCTTTTGCGCCAGTCTCTCCATGCCCAATAGAGCGATGATTATCAAATCCGACCCAAACACCTGTAACAACATGCGGAGTAAACCCCATAAACCAGGCATCCAAATAATCATTGGTAGTTCCTGTCTTACCCGCAGCCGAACGGCCAAGATCTTGAGCAGCATGGCCGGTGCCATAGGCTACAACCTCTTTCATGAGATGAGTCATCACATAAGAAACGCGAGGATCCAGCAATTGATCAGGATCACTTGATGATGGATAGGAGGGCAAAGGAGACTCAGAGCTAATTGGCGTTGGAACTTGAAGCTGTGTCGGCAAGGACCCCATCTTATTCTCTTCTAGAACTTTGCCATCACGATCTTGAAGCAGGCTAAAAAAAATCGGGTTTACCTTTCGACCTAAACGAGGAAAGAGCGCATAGACTTTGGTTAAATTGACGAGATCTACTGATCCGCTGCCTAAAGAAATCGAAAGATCAGCATTGAGCTGCCCATTAAGTCCAAGCCGTTTTGCATAGTCCATAATAAATGGAATTTGGAGAGCCTGCACAATTTTAATCGTCGGAACATTACGCGACTTAATCAGTGCTTGTCTAAAAGTCGTATCACCATAGAATTTCTCTTCGAAATTGCTCGGTTTCCACTTACCCAAATCACCATCATTATAAACAACGGGTGAATCAATAATAATTGTTGTAGGCGTGTAGCCTTTTTCTAATGCTGCTGAATAAATAATTGGCTTAAATGATGAACCTGGCTGCCTAGTTGCTTGGATTGCTCGATTAAATTGAGACTCACTAAAACTGTAACCACCTTCCATGGCCAAAACTGAACCTGTTTTGACATCAAGAGAAAATAATGCGCCTTGGACTTGCGACTGCTGATCAAGGACTACGGTTTTAGTGCTGCCAGCAGAAGATTCGACCAAACTCACCCAAACTACATCCCCTTTCTTAACAATCTTTGACGGAAGTTTTGGATCGATACGAGGGGCTGTCGGATTTTTTTCATCTGGCGCCGGATGAGCCCACTGCATTTTATTCATTGGAATATCCGCGCTAACTTCACCAATCCTGATACTAGCTATTTTCTTAACGTCATCCACAGAAGTAACTACAGCTTGATACTTATGATCGATCTCAAGAAGATCCATCTCATCTTGAATTCCAGATTTTTTTATGGTCTCAGCGAGATCTAATTTTCCACTTGGCATCAACAATTCGTAGCCAATTTTTTCAACAACGAGCTTGTTTTGAGCTTTTAAAATAAATTGATCAATTTCTTGATCCGTATCTAAATGCTGAATCGGCCCACGAAACCCGACTCGTTTATCCACCTCATCTAATCCTCGTATCATGCTCTTGCGAGCAGCTTTGAGTAATTGAACCGACGTAGGAAGCGTAACTTTCATCCCACCTTTATAAACAGCATCTTCGCCATATTTTTCGATGAGATACCGGCGAATGTGCTCCACAAGATAAGGGGCATATTTTTTATTCAAATCTTCGTCATGATAAATCTTGATTGGTTCTTCGAGCGCTTTCGCATACTCATCTTTTGCAATGTATCCGTTCTCAACCATTCGCTTCAGAACATAACGTTGACGGTCCTTCGCTTTTTGAGGGTTCAATATCGGACTATATTTACTAGGAGCTTGCGGCAATCCTGCAAGAAGGGCAGCTTCTGCTACAGAAATATCATCAATTTCTTTTCGAAAATAAGCCCGACTTGCAGCTTGAACTCCGTAAGCACCATGTCCCAGATAAATTTGATTCAAATAGAGGTAAAGAATTTGCTGTTTAGTTAAATTACGTTCCATTCTACTTGAAAGAATGACTTCTTTGATTTTTCGAATGAAGCTTCTCTCAGGAGTTAAAAGAAGTGATTTAGCAACTTGCTGGGTAATCGTACTCCCACCTTGAACCACATGTCCTGCACGAAAATTAGCGATACTTGCTCGAATAATACTCGAGATGCTAATACCAGAGTGTTCAAAAAACTGATCATCTTCAGCAGAGATAAAAGCATGAACTACAGCTTGAGAAATTTTTTCATAAGGAATCAGGTATCGGCGTTCTTCTCCATAAAATTCTCCAATTAAGACAGGAGGATTATCACCTGCCGCAAAAATCTGCGTCACCACTGGAGGCTTATAATCAGCAATGGCAATCATTTTAGGAAGATCACGAGAAAAAAACCAAACACTCGCAGCAGCAGCGGCAGTAGCTAGAGAAACTCCAACAATAGTTAGAATAAAAATAAATTTTAAAATCCTCATGATTCCTCTTTTACCCTCATGTGGCTGAGTTACCGATCTGTCTCGGGCATACCCGCCCAGAAATAGATTTCTCTCAGATGATCTATGACTGCTTTTTTACCTCGAAATGTAGCATCAGATCTTTTTTTAAAATCAAGATCCTGAATCCCTCTAAGGTCCGGACGAATCACCAAATCAGCTTCTTCGAAAGCTTGCTCTCGCTCTAAACTTCTATCCTCATTCACATCAATCACAACAACTGGTCCGATTTGGAGCGATTTAGCTTCGTGAATCATCGCAATCAATGCAGGCAAAGACTTTTGTGCAGAAATCGTCGCAGATCCATTCCATTGACCAGGATTAAGCATTTCAGGAAATGCAATAGCGGATCTCACTGCATCTTGAGCAGGACCTTGATTCACAAGCTCAAGAACTCCACTTCTCTCCTGTTGAAATGCAACTACATAAGGAATTTTTGTTTCACGGATATCCTTATGACCAAATAGACGCTTCAATTCTGATTCAAGCTTATGACGAGAAAACAAGCCTCTCTCAGATTGAAACACGTCCTCTTTAAACTTCATCAGTTCCCACTGAAGACGATTGACATTGGTATTGCTAGCATAAATTGCTCCAATCAATGCTCCCATTTCAGCGCCCAGAACCGCTCCAATAGATACTTTTGAACTCACTAACGCTTCAATCACTCCTGAATGGGCAAAACCTTTAACTATCCCCGGACTAAAAACCAAAACTAAAGGGCGCGTTTGAATCAGCTGACTTACATGCATCGAAGATGAATCTACCGGCTCAAGCGAAGAGCCGCTTAACGAAAGTGACGGGCCAAATATCTCTTCAGGCCCCATTCTCTGAGATAGAACTGTCGTTCGAAGTGAATTTTTACCCGGATTAGTAACAGCAGACTCATGTGCTGGAGCTTTTTTGAGCGCAGCACAACCATTACTCACTCCGACGAGTGCACAAAATGACGTTAATAAAATCGGAAAATTTATCCGTCTTGATGACATGATAGCTGCTTCCAATAAGCCAAATACTCCTTGTTACCTTGAGTACCAGTAATCGGTGATTCTATCAGGCCCATGTTCCGCAATCCAACGGTTTTGGCAAATTCGATCAGACGGCTCACCACCGCTTGCCGGTCTTCTTCAGAATCGACAATTCCCCCTTTTCCAACTTTTTCTTTTCCTACTTCAAATTGAGGCTTAATCAGAGTGACCCAGTCAGTATCGGGGTTTGAGAAAGGTAACAGTGCTGGAAGAATTTTTTCGAGCGAAATAAAAGAAACATCTACGACGATGACATCCACTTTTTCGCCGATCATTTCGAAAGGCATATGACGCGCGTTCACCTTTTCGAAAACATGAACCCGAGGATCGCGTCGAATTTTCCAGTCCAACTGTGAGTGTCCCACATCTACCGCATAAACTTTTATTGCTCCGCGCAACAAAAGAACATGCGTAAATCCTCCTGTCGATGCTCCTATGTCCAAACCTATTCGATTTTTGACAGAAACACCAAAATCATCCAAAGCTGCCGCTAACTTAATACCACCACGAGAAACATAGGGATGATCTTGATCGCGAATACGAATTTCGGCATCCTCTACAATCTGTTGCCCCGCTTTAGTCACCGGCATATCGTTTACTAAAACATTTCCCGTCAAAATCAAACTCTGAGCTCTTTCACGTGATGGCGCAAGACCTCGTTCTACTAATAAAAGATCAATTCTTTTTTTTGTCATATCGAGAGCAAAAGTTTTTCTATTCTTTGAGCTAAACTTACCGGCGAAAAACCTTCAGATTTTTCAATTTCTTCAGGTGTACCATGCCCAAAAAAATGATCGCCATAAGCTACTATATCAAAAACAGCTCGTGGCATTTTACACGCCGAAAAAAGCTGTTGTCCAAATCCTCCTCGCTCTACACCATCTTCAATTGTAAGAATTTTTACATTTGAATGAGATAAGCAGTACTGAATCAACCGATCTGGAAGAGGCTTAAACTCAGTTATTGAAATAATAGATACATTTTTTTGTAAAGGTTCTGACAAATAAGAAAAAGACTCCAATGCTCGCGCTACTGCTGTGCCGAGGGCCAAAACAATCAGCTCAAGACTCTCTGCGTTTTGAACGACTCTCATTCCAGGACAAATCTCGACACCCGGCAGAGATTTGTCAATTCCATTCCCTCGAGGATATCGAATCGCCCACGGTGCGCCCGAATTTGTCGCCCGATTCATTGCATTCTCTAATGAATCAAGCGAATCAGGCACACTTACTCTCATTCCTGGAATCATCCCAAGATAACACAGATCAAATACACCATGATGAGTCGGACCATCTGCACCCACAATCCCTGCTCGATCCACAGCAAAGACAACACCCAAACCTTGGAGAGCTACATCATGAATGATCTGATCAATCCCACGCTGCAAGAAGGTACTATAAATCGCAACTACAGGTTTATATCCTTGAGTTACTAATCCCGCAGCAAAGGTCACAGCATGAGGCTCTGCAATTCCAACATCAAAAAATCGATCAGGAAAAGACCGTGCAAATTGAGTTAATCCTGTTCCCTCAGTCATGGCAGCCGTGATTGCAACAATTTTTGGATCTTTCTCTGCAAGCTTGCAAAGCACTTCACCTAATTTTTCACTATAGGTTTTCTTCGTAAGTGATTTTTTCACTAACCCAACGACTTCAGTCTTCTCATCTCTATTCCGAGGCGCAATTTTTACTGGAGAAATCCCATGAAAAGTTGAAGGTCGTTCTTCGGCGGGAATATAACCTTTTCCTTTTTGCGTAATTACATGAAGTACGACAGGTCTTTCTGTTGCTGTTGAACGAATGCCCTGAAATATGCCGATCAACCCAGCAATGTCATGACCATCTGTAGGGCCAAGATAATCAAAACCAAAGGACTCAAAAAATTGGCTAGCCTGATCGCTATTTGAAAGAATACTTGCAATCGCACCTGAATTTTTTGAAATCGACATTTGGTTATCGTTAATCACCAAAAGAAAAGGACCGATGCGGATATCTTTAAATTGATTGAGCGCTTCAAAACTTAAACCTGCAGTCAATCCTCCATCTCCAACAATGGCTACTGTCCAATTTTTTTGATCAGCAGAACTAGCTCCACTAGCCCACGCCATTGCTAATGCAGCCGAAAGAGCCGTACTGCTATGGCCTGCACCAAAAACATCGTGCTCACTTTCCTTACGACTAAGAAATCCGCTAAGCCCATCTTTTAACCTGAGAGTAGGAAATGCCTCCCAACGCCCAGTCAATAACTTATGCGCATACGCTTGATGCCCCACATCCCAGACCAGGGGCTCGATGGGTGAATTAAAAACATAGTGTAGAGCAATCGTGATTTCTACTGTTCCTAAACTTGCTCCTAAATGTCCGCCATTTTTAAAGCAGGTAGAAACAATGGCTTGCCTGATATCCTCGGCAAGATAGGAGAGTTCTTCGAGAGAAAGTTTTCTCAGTTTTTCGGGAGTGATGGCTTTCATCCAATGTATCCCGTTCGCTAACGACTGGTCGGAAACATCTGTGTCTCAACCTGTCCGTCTGCAGTAGCTTTCATCAAAATTTCAACTTTTTGTTCCGCTGCTATGAGTCTTTCCTGACAAGCTCGCGTTAGCTTAATCCCTCGTTCAAACTGCTGAAGTGCCTGTTCAAGGCTGAGCTCTCCATTTTCTAATTTTTTTACCACCCCTTGAAGTTCTTCAAGCGCAGTTTCAAAAGTAATTGTTTTCAAAGCTTCATCTATCTTGGAAGCATTTTGATCGTTCATGTTGCTGCTTCTACCATTGTTTGACCGGTAAGGCCAATCCAGCCCCCATTGCAAAATTCACTTCAAATCCCTGTCTATGGACACATCAGTTGATCAAGGCTTATACAGTATAAAAATATTAATTACTTAAAAATCAATGAGTTACCGGGCTACCGATCGGCAGGATTTTTGCTCTTCATTCCAGAGCATGCAATTTTTCATGGCCTCTCATATTCCACTGTTTTTAAGGGGTCTTCTTGTAATTTGCCTTTTTCTGCCACCAGCAGAGACTTTAGCGAACCCGTCAGAAGGCATGGCCGCTCCAGCTTTAAGCGTCAGCACACCAAGATTTCTTTCGTATGAGAACCTATTCGACCGAAAAATCGCCCCTTCTGCCATCGAAGCCTCTCTCATGGATTCAGATCGCCGATTGAATCGACAATTTCAGGTGCCCAATGATCTTAAAGAAAGTGTTCGCTTTTGGTTACGAATCTATACCGAGTTCACTACCCAACATGTCGTGATTTACGATTCTAAACATCCCGAAATCATTTACGAAGTTCTCGACTTTCGAGGTTTATCAAAACTTGCAAAAGGTCGAATGCACTATGAAATCACAGTCAAACAACAGGTCAATGCTACGGTTAAACGATATAGAAAGGCTCTTAACTATCTTGCTAAAAATGCTTCTGCTGATTCTATTTTAGGGCAATTCAAGCAAGAAATTACAAATATCAGATCTGCTTTGGCGCAGAGCAAGCACAAGCATGGTCTATCTGAGTTAGCACATAATCTCAGAAGTCAGACCGGACAGCGTGATAATATTGTAAAAGGGCTCATGTCTGCCGAAATATTTTTTCCGAAGATGGAGAAAATTTTTGAAAAAACGGGCACACCTAAGGAGCTGACGCGGCTGTCTTTAGTCGAAAGTTCATTCAATCTTGAAGCAAAGTCGAGAGTGGGTGCAGCTGGAGTTTGGCAATTTATGCGCAATCCTGGAGGTAAGTTTCTTCTCATTGAACCGCATGGACATATTGACGAACGACTTTCACCTCTTAAAGCAACATGGGCAGCTGCCTTACTGCTCAAAGAAAATTATCAGAGATTTAGGAATTGGCCATTAACCATTACTGCCTATAATCATGGCCTGCGAGGATTGAAGAGAGTTAAAAGTTCAGAATCAGAAGACTTTGGAAAGATTGCCCATTTATTTAAACATTGCAAAACTCGCTCTCCTCTTGGATGGGCAGCTAGGAATTACTATTCGGAATTTTTGGCCGTACTCCACGCCGAAACTTATCGAAAACTCTTTTATGGAGAACCACCTTCCACTCATCTATGGATGATTCAATACACCAAGATCGCGAAACCTATCTCTATTGACGCATTCACATCAACTACTGGAATCTCGCCAATTGATTTTAGAATTTTAAACCCAGACGTTCAAACTCATACCCAGACCTTACCTGCAGGATTCTTAGTAGCTACCCGCAGTCAAAATGAGAACTTTGATGCGCTTTTTGCCCGTAAACGATCCAAAACCACGCAAACCTCATTGGGTATCACTTACAAAATCAAAAGTTCTTAGTTATGGGCTGACAATATTAATAATGCCCGGCTGCGCAATCAAAAGATGGGACCAAACCAATCCACCTTTTTCATCAATCACTTCAGCAGCAATGGGCCCTTCGGGCAATTGAACGGATAAAAACCGCGGTAGCTGCGAATGGACCGGCTTTTGTACCTCGAGCTGGCCACTCGGTGCGATAGTATAACTTTCAGGAACAAGTTTTGGCCCCTGTAAGAGAGGAGTCAATCGTGGAAACAATTTCTTTTCTAATTTGTTTTCAAACAATGAGTTCGGAAGAGCCGCAATCAAAAGACCACTTTCTGAACTCACTCCGCCTTCAAGTTGATCTAACCAACCAGAAACCTGTTTTGAACTCAGTCGATACAATGTGACTTTATCCGCACTTTCGGGATGGATCTCGTAACGATGAGTAAACCCAGAAGGATGATCAGACTCAATAAACACAGGATAATCTGCGACGGTCACAACTTGCGGAATCTCAAAGTAACCATCAGATCCACTCAGAACATCCTGTCCTGTTGTCCCTGATAAGCGAATTTGAACCCCTCCTAATGGATAAGGCTCACTGCTCTCAGCATCATAGACGTAACCTGCAACCTTGCTCGTTCTCAGTTGACTCAAATCAACAAAAGTTGCTTGTCCAGGAAGGATAGGAATCGAAATCAAACCTTGTTCTGAATCTGATGTGCCACGAAGAACCAAAGATTGAGCACCAGGATTTGCATTCAGGAACACAAAGGTACGCTCGCCATCGAAAGTAAAAGGCGATACAGCCTGGTTCTGCTCATCTAGAAAAGCACCTTGTCCAGAATGGCCAGCAACAGACACTGTCCAACCTTGCGGAATTTTCCCAAACACTACTCCCGCTTGTTTTTCGAGTCGGACACCAGAAGCAATTGCCAACAGCTGCAACGAATTCTCCGAAATCATCGAAATCTGCTGCTGAGCTGCATTACGAGTTAATGTGGGCCAATATCCTTCTGTATGATAGCTTTTCCAACCGGCGCCATCTTCTTCCATTGTCAAAGCATCAGCCTGAACACCATCAACCGTAGTGTTCGGATTAAATGCGTCACGGAATTGAGCTATCCCCCCAAGCTTTGAAACCAAAGCTTGGGCAGCTGCCTCATCTTGAGCAATCGACATCGCCTGACTACTCAGCGTAGCCGCTCTGACCTGAGAAGCTGCTACGAGTTGTGACTTTGAACTCTCTGAACTAGTAGCACTTTCTGAACTATAAATAGGTGAGTATTCATTTTTGGCAATTTTAATCTGTTCCGCGGACTTTGTAGAAAAATGGCCGACAGTTGGAATACTTTGAGTACTCATGAAGGAACGTGCTGCCTTCATGTATTGCTCCACTTTTTCACTGGCTTCTTTGACTTTTAAATTAGCCTGATTCCAAATAGAATTCTCAGCAACACCCGCGAAAACTATCTCTTTGGACGCCACGGCGACCGAATCGCTAAGAGTCCAAATCGACTGAGGCCCCATTTCTTCAATAATTGAAGTATTCAAAATAGGTGAAGCCGTAGGTTGAATATCCACCACCAGAGCTAACGAACGCTCTGTAGGTGCTTCATTTTCTTGCTCTAATTGTAATTGAAGATCACCGAGCCAGGCCCAAGCGTTCAAATCAATTGTTACACTGGGTTGAGTAGTCAACCGCGAATAGTAAAACTTGCCGCCATAAATCACAGCCGCAGATGCAAAAAGAGCAAAGATCCCAGATACCCACCGTTTATTTAAAGATGTGTGGTCACACCCGTCCTTAGAAGATAGCACAGAAACCCTTTCCAGCTTTAGTTACTCTCTACTCCATGATCCGTCCTGGATCATGACCATCCATAAACAGGGTACCCCTGAAATTCCACTCCAGCAATGGGAAGAATCTGCCTCAAAATAATTGCAAAATTCTCAATGTTCTTTCGAAACTAGTTGCTGTCTAACAAGAGCTCTTTGTAACTTCAGTTGGTACTTCTTAAACTGATGTTCATCTAAATTAGCGCCTCGAAGAATTTCTTCTGCGGCTTTTTCGGCCTTCTTAGCGCGCGCAACGTCGATCTCGCCCTTAAACTCCAAGGTTTCAGCCATGAGTGTCAAAGTCTCCCCCGTCATTTCGAAAAATCCTGAAGTCAGGACTCCAAATGAAGGAGGAGAACTTTTTAAACGATAACTAAAAACACCAGTCGTTAAAGTACCCACCATTCCAGCATGACCGGGGAGGATCTGAATTTCCCCTTCGCTGGTCGGGAGTGTTACTTCGTCAACTTGAACAATCTCAAGCAACTGCCGTTCAGGTGAAAGAATAGTGAGATTCACAAAACCCCCGATCTGGGCTACCGAATTAGGTCAATGTTTTGGCTTTTTCGATCGCATCTTCGATCGTTCCAACTAAATAAAATGCCTGCTCAGGAAGACCGTCGTGTTTACCTTCGCAGATCTCACGGAAAGCGCGAATCGTATCTTCGATCTTCACGAACTTCCCTTTCAACCCTGTAAACTGTTCAGCAACAAAGAAGGGCTGAGAAAGGAAACGTTGAATCTTGCGTGCACGAGAAACAATCTGTTTCTGTTCTTCCGACAATTCATCCATACCTAAGATTGCAATAATATCCTGCAAATCTTTGTATTGCTGGAGAATTGCCTGAACCATACGAGCTACCTTGTAGTGTTCTTCACCCACGACACGTGGATCAAGAACGCGCGAGGTCGAAGCCAATGGATCAACCGCAGGATAAATACCCAGTTCAGCAATTTGACGCGATAAGTTAGTTGTCGCATCTAAGTGAGCAAAAGTCGTTGCAGGTGCAGGATCAGTATAATCGTCTGCAGGGACGTAAATTGCCTGAATCGAGGTAATCGATCCCTTGCTGGTAGAAGTAATACGTTCCTGAAGTTCACCCATTTCCGTAGCCAAGTTAGGTTGATAACCGACGGCAGAAGGAATACGACCCAAAAGAGCTGACACCTCAGAACCTGCTTGAGTAAATCGGAAAATATTGTCGATAAACAACAACACATCCTGATTTTCTTCATCACGGAAGTATTCAGCAACAGCAAGTGCCGACAAAGCAACACGAGCACGAGCACCTGGTGGCTCATTCATCTGACCGTAAACAAGTGCGGTCTTCGATAGAACTCCAGACTCTTTCATTTCCATCCAAAGGTCATTCCCTTCACGAGTACGCTCACCCACACCAGCGAACACAGAGAAACCCCCGTGCTGCGTAGCGATATTATTGATGAGTTCCATGATGAGAACGGTTTTGCCGACGCCGGCACCACCGAATAGACCGATTTTGCCACCTCGAGCGTAAGGAGCAAGAAGATCGACAACCTTAATGCCAGTATAGAATGGCTGAACTGTAGTCGATTGTTCCTTGAAAGGAGGAGCTGAACGGTGAATCGGATAATGTTTCTTGGCAGGAACTGGTCCGGCTTCATCAACAGGCTCACCGACAACGTTCAAAATACGTCCCAAAGTCTCGCGTCCCACCGGCACTTCAATCTGCTTGCCGGTATCAAGAGCAGGTTGGCCTCTCACAAGACCATCTGTAGCGTCCATCGCGACACAGCGGACAGTGTTTTCACCTAAGTGCTGAGCAACTTCTAAAACCAGATTCCACTCTGCGGAATTGATCGAAGCATTAGAAACTTTAACAGCATTGAAAATGGCAGGAATATTTCCATTTTCGAACTCGACGTCAACAATAGGTCCAATAACCTGCTTGATGCGTCCGAGATTCTGCGGATTGACCGTGGCTGACATAAATTTACTCTCCTTAACAAACTCGCCGACTTAACTTGCGCTCTTCTGAGACTCTGCCCCAGAGATAATTTCGAGCAACTCTTTTGTGATCCCTGCTTGGCGTTGCTTATTATACTGCAACGTCAATTTGCGAATCATCTCACCTGCATTCTTGGTGGCATTTTCCATCGCCGACATCCGAGCGCCATGCTCGCCTGCTTGCGACTCAAGTAAGATTCGATATGACTGGACCGCAAAATTCTTACCTAACAAAAGATCAAGAATTTCATACTGGCTTGGCTTAACCAAATACATCGAAGAGTCAACGGCCAGCTCCTCATTCATCTCGTCTTTGAGGGAATCGTTGATAGGAAGAAAATCTTCAACAACGACCTTTTGAGTCACAGCATTCTTGAATTCGTTATAAATGAACTTAATTTCATCTACTTGACCTGACAAATAAAGATCCACTAACGACTGAGAGATCTTTTTCGCTTTTGCAAAAGTGACCTTGCCGCCTTCATCTTGGAAATACGGGCCCATTTGAACTTTTCGTGATCTAAAAAATTCATAACCCTTACGCCCAACAAATCCGGTCTGAACTTCACTATAATCTGCTGCGTTCTCAGCGTACCACTTTTGCGCGGCTTTAATTACATAGCTATTAAAGCCTCCACAAAGGCCTCGGTCTGATGTTACCAATATAATCAGCACCTTCTTTTTTCCGCCATCTAACAAATTCTTAAGGCGGCCACTCAGAAGAGGCAATTGTTCGCTTTGATCCGATAGTGAAGAAACCAAGCGAATCAAATGTGCCATTCGATGCGCATAAGGCCTATGTGCATGAATAGCATCTTGTGCACGTCTCAGCTTTGCAGCAGAAACCATCTTCATGGCTTTTGTTGTCTGCTGTGTATTTTTGACTGAGGAAATTCGTTTCTTTAGGTCCTTAATGCTTGGCATCTGATTTAGCCCGTAAAGATTTGATCGAATTCCGTAAGAGCAGCTTGAATCTTACCCTTCAAGGAATCGTCGATTTTTCCACTGCTGACAATTTCTTTATAAATTTCAGGATGCTTCTGAGTCAGGAAGCCTCTGAGCTGCTGTTCGTATTCGCCAAGGCGATTACTAGGATACTTATCCAAGTACCCATTTGTTCCAGCAAAAATCAGAAGAACTTGCTGTTCAACTGGCATCGGAACATATTGATCTTGCTTCAAGACCTCCGTCAAGCGTTGACCACGAGCCAACTGCTTCTGCGTAACTGGATCAAGATCACTACCAAACTGAGCGAATGCTGCCTTCTCACGGAATTGAGCTAACTCAAGCCTGAGAGTACCAGCAACCTGCCTCATTGCTTTAATTTGTGCGCTACCGCCCACACGAGAGACCGAGAGACCCACGTTCACCGCAGGGCGTACGCCTGAGTAAAAGAGGTCTGTTTCGAGGTAAATCTGTCCGTCAGTAATCGAAATCACATTGGTTGGAATATACGCCGAAACGTCACCAGCCTGCGTTTCAATGATCGGAAGGGCGGTCAAAGAACCACCGCCTAATTGATCAGAAAGCTTAGCTGCGCGCTCCAACAAACGAGAATGGAGATAGAACACGTCCCCAGGATAAGCTTCGCGGCCTGGAGGACGACGCAATAACAAGGACAGCTGCCGATAAGCCTGTGCTTGTTTGGTCAAGTCATCGTAAACAATCAAAGCATGCTTGCCATTATCACGGAACCACTCACCCATGGTGACGCCCGCATATGCAGCCAGGAATTGAAGAGGAGCTTGCTCGGAAGCAGTCGCTGCCACAACAATCGTGTGCTCTAATGCACCATGAGCTCTTAGTTTATCTACGACTTGTGCAACAGTTGATTGCTTCTGACCGATAGCAACGTAAATACAATAAACGCCTTTGCCTTTTTGATTAATGATGGTGTCAATGGCAACAGCAGTCTTACCCGTCTGACGATCTCCAATAATTAGCTCACGTTGTCCACGGCCGATAGGGATCATCGAATCAATAGCTTTAATCCCAGTTTGAAGAGGCTCTTTAACCGATTGGCGCGCAACAATGCCGGGAGCTTTAATTTCCACTTTGCGGAAATTTTTTGCGTTCAGATCACCTTTACCATCGATGGGCATCCCCAAGGCATTAACTACGCGGCCAAGAAGCTCTTCGCCCACTGGCACCTGAACAATTTTATTGGTTCGCTTAACGCTAGAACCTTCTTTAACCTGAGTGTCATCGCCTAAAATAGCAATACCAACACTCTCTTCTTCAAGATTGAGCACCATGCCGGAGACGCCGCCACCAAAATCTACCAGCTCACCAGCCATCGCCTTTTCAAGGCCGTAAACTTTGGCAACCCCGTCACCCACGGCAACAACGGTACCAGTTTCCGAAACATCCAACTTCTTTTCAAAGCTGGCCAGCTGGGATTTCAGGAGTTGTGTAATTTCTTCTGGACGAATCTGCATACTTTCCTCAGATTTTTATACACCGACCGTTCACATCCGGTCGTTCAATTTCCGCTAGAAGTCCCGACCAAAAATCGGTCGCGGATCTGTTGGAGTTGAGAACGGAGAGTTCCATCATAGGTGACCCCGTTCACGGTAACTTTAATTCCTGCCAAAAGCGAAGGATCCGTCTTCACTTGAAAAGCGATTTTTTTGCCTAACTTACGACTGAAAGACTTTGTTAAATGATGTACATCCGACTGCGCAATCGGCTCAGCAGTGACGAGCACTCCTGGCATACCACCTTCCGCAAGGAGGCGAATTGAACCGAATTCATCACGAATCTGAGGAAGCAGAATTAAGCGCCCCTTATTCGCTAAAAGCACTAAAAAATCAGTCATCAACCGATTTAAACCCATTTTCTGAGCCAAAGCCTGAACGATGATTGCCTTTTCTTTTGAAGTGGTAATCGGTGCACCCAAAGCGATTTGCAGCTCTTTTGAGGATTGTACCGCTTCATTTACTTGAACCATCTGAGCATCAAGCTGATTGCAGAGAGCAACCGCTTCAGAAGCAGCTTTTCCTTCTGCATTTGCTTCAAAGAGGGCTTTCGCATACACCTTAGCCAGACTCATTGCACATTCTCCACATGAACTGAGAACTCTTGACGAATCTTTGCGCGATCATCACCTGTCAGACGATCTTTTACCAATTCCTCTACTCTTTCAAGAATACGGGCAGCTAGCTTTACTCTTAAAGTTGTTTTCAAATCCGAATAAACGTTTTCGGAGGCAACACGCGCATCTGAAAGAATAATCTGAGACATCCGCTGAGCTTCGCCTAAAATTCTCGTTTGAGCAGCAAATGCCTCTTGGCGCGTCTCTTCATGAAGTGCAACCACTTCAGCATCGATTGCCTTAAGCTTAGCAGAGAACTCATCATATTGTTCTTGCGCTTGGCGAAGCATATCGCGAACTTTCTTAACTGTGTCGCGAATGGTTTCGTATCGTTGGCTAACAAACGTGCGCACAGGCTCACGAAGAAAATAAACAAGAAGCCCCACTAAAATCAGAACATTAACAAAAGGTGCGACTAAAGTAGACATCAGACCTTCCTCGACAGAAGCTTTTCGCTGATCGCCTGAGCCATGCTTTCAACTTCGAGCTCAAGCTGTTTTTTCAACGTCTCACTTTGCTCAGTGACTGAATCTGCAGCAGCTTGTGTAATTTTTCGAGCTTCTTCACGAGCTTGAGAAAGAATTTTTGCTTCCTCTTTTTTTGCCTGATTAAGAATCTCTTCAAAATGCTTACGCGCATTCTGGCGCTCTTGAACCAACTGGTTCTTATACTCTTCGAGACGAAGCTGCGCTTGAGCCATCATTCTCTCTGCTGCCTCTCGATCTGCAACAGTCTTTTTATGGCGCATTTCAATTAAATTAAGAAAAGGCTTGAAATACACGTGCTTTATCACGGTAAAAAACACCGCGAAAATAACCAACTCAATAAAGAACGTTTGATTCAACTCAAGCTGCTCTAGAATCGCACTCACAGATTACCCCGAACTGTTAGGAAACTACTCGCTGGCTAACACGTTCAAGGCTGGATGGTCAAGCTAGGATTTTTGAGAAGCGAGAAAAGACTCCCCGGCGGGATGAGATGGAGCATGGGCCATTTTACTTTGCCCTTCGAAAATCACACCTTCATCGACACTTAAACTAGGAGTGAGAATATCCCCTCTGAAAACAGCAGGGCGATGAATTTCTACTCGATATTTAGCCCTGACGCTCCCATTTACTTCACCGCTAATAATGACAATTCCTGCTTCAATTTTACCTTGTACGCGAGCACCCTCTCCAACAATAAGAGTGTCGGGAGTATAAATCTCACCTCGGAACGTCCCGCCGATACGGACAGTTCCCTGAAAGCAAAGCTTCCCTTCAAACTCACACCCATGATCAATCACTCCAGTAATAGCTGAGAGCGTGACTGGTACACTGAGAGAATGAGCGCCTGAAACCATAACATTACCTCTTCATGGATTCGAGGATCCGCTCAAGCTCCTGCCGGGATCCATAGTGAATAACAATCTTACCTCTTCGCTCCGAACCTTTAACCTCTACACGCGCAGACCATTGTCGAGTCAGCTCATTCGAAAGGTGAGCCATTCTAGAGCTTAAGGTAGTTGATGTTTCAGCGGATTTCTGAGTCACAGCTCCCTTATCACCGCCCTGAAGCTTGAGCTTATGCTGATCAACCAATGCCTCAGTGTCCCTGACACTGAGCCGCTTTTCGACAACCTGGGCTCGAATTTGAAGCCGACTCTCTGCATCATCAACACCCAAAAGCGCTTTACCATGCCCAAATGTCAAAATCTGGCGTTTTAAATCATCAATGATTGCCTCAGGAAGTCGCAATAATCTGAGATGGTTGGCAACAGTTACTCGCTCTTTTCCGACGCGACGCGCCACTTCTTCCTGAGTGAGAGAAAATTCTTCCATCAACTGAAAATATGCAAGCGCCTCATCAATACAGTTTAAATCTTGCCTTTGAATATTTTCGATCAGCGCGATCTCAAGGCTTTCGCGATCAGTTGAGCGGCGGACAACCACGGGCACTTGCTGTAAACCCGCCATTTTTGCTGCACGCAGACGTCGCTCGCCAGCAATGAGCTCGTAACCACCTTCACTCTTTTTTCGAACAATGAGTGGCTGAATCACGCCATTGGTTTTAATCGATTGCGAAAGCTCCTCGAGAGCTTGCTGATCAAAATCACGACGTGGCTGATAGGGATTAATCTGAATCTCAGAAAGAGCGGAGAACGTAATCCCAGGATGCCTGTCTTTATTACTTACTTCTTGCTGTTGAACGGTAGTTGCCTGCCCAACTGCAACAGCACCTCCACCAGACGTCAAAGAATTGACGACCCCAGATGCCACGGCAGATTCTGCCGAAACAGAAGGCAGCACAGAAGGAGCAGCAGGCGCCGGAACACTACTTGGGACCCCAGGGAATAACGATTTCAGACCTTTTCCTAATGCGGGCTTTTGTGACACAAATCCTCCTATCGAAATTTAGCCTTAAGTCCCTTATCTAGCCGCTATAGGCTGACCTTGTTTGCCCATCTCATTTTCTTCCAGTTTTTGAGTGACCAATTTTTCTGGGATAGACGCCGAAGCAGTTCTCTCTTGTTGAGTTAGTCCGGGCTGATTTTTTTTAAGGAGTTCTTTTGCTAAATTCAAATAAGCGGAACAGCCTTTTGAATCCACATCGTAAAGAAGCACGGGTTTACCAAAACTTGAGCATTCGCTCAGACGAACGTTCCTAGGAACTACGGTATCAAAAACTTTTCCGGGAAAATGTGTCTTAACTTCTTTTACGACTTCATGCGCAAGATTATTCCTACTATCAAACATCGTAAGAATAATCCCTTCCTCCTGTAAATCTGGATTGATGCTCTGACGAATCAAGCTCACAGTATGAAGAAGTTGACTTAATCCTTCAAGCGCAAAATATTCGCACTGTAATGGGACTAAAAAGCTATCGGCGGCATTCAATGCATTAATCGTCAGCAAGCCAAGAGAAGGAGGACAATCAATCAAAATATAATCGAATTGATCTTTAATAGTTGCAAGAGCAGTCTTTAACTTAGCTTCACGTGCAAAAGACGACACAAGCTCAATCTCCGCTCCTGCGAGATCGCTTGTAGCCGGAGCAACAAAAAGACAATCCACTTCTGTAGGCTGAAGGACATTGGCGATCAACTCTTCGCCAATCAGAGCCGTATAAATTGTCTTATTAGGGTCAAGTACAGAACGATCAACACCTAATGCTGAGGATGCATTACCCTGTGGATCGAAATCAATAACTAGGGTCTTTCTTTCCCCTACCGCTAAAGAAGCCGCGAGATTGACGGTGGTCGTTGTTTTACCTACTCCGCCTTTTTGATTAGCAACGGCGATTACTTTGCCCATAAGCTGATCCTTCTTACCTTTGGCTTACTTTAGAGCATCCTTTTTTCGTTTTTAGATGCTATTGATGTGATTTGCGGTTGTAGTTGGCGTAGATAATTAAAATTTTATTACAGAACTAACTGCTTTTTCATCACGGCCTACTCCCCAATTAGGCTATCTGCGATTATTCACTGCCGCAAGAGGATTCTTGTGAATGTCTAAGAATATTTTAACCTTAAGCCTCATGTTCCACGTGGAACACGCTCTAATTCAACGATGATTCGCTTCTTCTTTTCAGGGCCAACAAAATATTCATGACTATTTCTCAAGATCAGTTTTTTCTTATCGCGGCCTGATAAAAAGTTCTGCCATTCCTCAGTCCAACTAGGTCCTTTGAGCAAAACCAGCTTGTTCCACGTAGAACAATTTCTAATCCAACCAAAAATTCGCTCTACTGGCCCCACTGCGCGAGCAACAATCGTCTCTACTTGCTCTGTTTTCAAAAACATCTCGGCTCGACCAGAAAATACCCTGACTTGACCTTCTAATTCACACTCAAGAACAGCTCTTTTGAGAAAATCTGCCTTATGACCTTCTGCCTCAGCTAAAATCCACGGCTTTTGAGTAATTAGGGCTGCCAAAAGACCCGGAACACCACATCCAGACCCCAAATCCATGGCCGGAAAAGTTAAATAATTTGTTTTTAGTAACTCTCGGACATCTACGGTATGTCCAAAAACAAAATCCGATGGACTAATGAGCCGAGTCAGATTTTGAATTTTGTTTTCTTTTGCCAAAATTTCCTGAAATTGGACGACTTTTCTAGCTGATTTTTCATCAAGCTCAGGCCAATAACGCCGCAATAGCTCGTACAGCCCTCCTTCACTCACAAGCTAGCCCTCTTTTCTTTCTGATTTTCCTGCATTTTGATGTAAATGAGCAAATTAGCTACTGCTGCCGGTGTTACTCCAATTAATCTTGATGCATGACCAATAGTTTCCGGTCGAGCAACTTTTAAACGACTTCGAATTTCATTAGAAAGCCCTGGAATTACATCAAAATCGATATCAAATGGGATCTTCATTTGTTCGTTTTTACGAAATCCTTCTAACAGCTCTATATCCCTTCGAATATATCCCTCGTACTTGGTTTGAATCTCAACCTGCTCCCTCACGCTATTCTCAATTCCCTCACTTGAGAATCCGAGAGCACAAAGCTCGCTCCAGCCGATCTCTGGACGTCTTAATAGAGCCTCAGCAGAGACGCGATCTTTCAATAAACTCAATCCACGAGCCGAAAACCAAGCATTGATATTCTCTGTAGGAAGAAAATATTGCTTTTTAAGCTCTTTACACCAATGAGCAATCCCATCTCTTCGTTGAGAAAAGGCATGATACTCTCGATCACCTAGCAAACCAGCTCTATACCCTGACTCACTGAGTCGCAAATCAGCATTATCTTCACGAAGTAAGAGACGATATTCAGCACGTGAAGTAAACATACGATAAGGCTCATCAGCACCTTTAGTTACCAAATCATCGATCAAAACGCCAATATAGCCTTCAACTCTCGAAATGATAAAAGGATCCTTCTCAAGAACCCTTAAAGCCGCATTCATTCCGGCAATAATGCCCTGAGCACCGGCCTCTTCATAACCGGATGTCCCATTAATCTGTCCCGCAAAGAACAAGCCTTCGAGATCTTTAGACTCTAATGTGCTTTTTAACTGACGCGGATCGATGCAATCATATTCGACCGCATAACCATACCGAATAAACTCTGCTTTTTCTAAACCAGCAATAGACCTCACAAAGTGATCCTGAACTTCACGAGGTAGGCTAGTAGAAATCCCATTCACGTAAATCTCGTCTGTACTTAAACCTTCAGGCTCAAGAAAAAGCTGATGCCTCTCCTTATCTCGAAATCTCTTCACCTTATCTTCAATAGAAGGACAATAACGAGGACCAACCCCCTGAATCAATCCTGTAAACATTGGGGATTTATCAAAATTTTCCTCAATGATTTCATGAGTTTTATCGTTAGTATAAGTAATGTAACAATTAACCTGCGGAAGATAGGGAAATGGATTCGGTTTATAATAAAATGAGAAAGGAATAGGGACTTCATCTCCCGGTTGAGGCTCTAAACGGGAAAAATCTATACTATTTTTATTGAGGCGTGGAGGAGTTCCTGTTTTGAGCCGTCCAAGCTGAAACCCTAGCCTTTTTAAATTTTCACTCAAACCAGTAGCAGCAATATCTCCTGCTCTACCACCCGATGTTTTCTCAAACCCAGTGTACATCACAGCCTGAAGAAAAGTCCCTGAGGTAATCACAACAGCGCGCGCTCTCAATTCACTTCCATCTTGGAGCCGCACACCTTGAATACGAGATCCTTCTAAAATCAGCTCTGAGGCCTCGGCAGACACAATAGAAAGACCTGAAACGCTAGCCAAATACTCTTGCATCCGCTCAGCATAAAGAGCCTTATCGCATTGAGCGCGAGAAGATCGAACTGCAGGCCCCTTACTGGCGTTTAATCGTCGATATTGAATGGCGGTGAGGTCAGTAATCCGACCCATGACTCCGCCTAAAGCGTCGATTTCTTTAACTAATTGTCCTTTAGCCAGCCCGCCAATTGCGGGATTACACGACATAAATCCAATCCGTGATAGATTCAATGTAACCATAGCTGTGCGGCACCCCATCCGTGCACTCGCATGAGCAGCCTCACAACCTGCGTGACCACCACCAATAACAATGACATCCCATTCCATAGCGGCTGTCGGAATAGCACTAACCGTCATCTACAGTCAACTATCCTTCACTTCAACTGTTCTGAATCGCAGCAGAATTTAGATTGCGATCTTGCCTCCACAAACGGTTTGGGCTAATTTCACCGCATAGGAATGCGGGTGTAGCTCAGTTGGCTAGAGTGCGAGCTTCCCAAGCTTGAGGTCGAGGGTTCGAGCCCCTTCACCCGCTCCAAAATTCATTACTCATTACACGTTTCACAAATAGCTTGTTCTAAGACCTGTGTAGCCCGACTCTTATCCCGATAGACTGTAATTCCTTTACAACCTAATTGATAAGCCAAGAGATAGGCCTTTTCGACATCTTGAACAGTGCTCGATTGAGGTAAATTAATAGTCTTAGATACTGCGCTATCTGAATGCCGCTGAAAAACAGCCTGCATCTTCACATGTCCCTCTACACTCACCTTCTGAGCAGGACTCCAGGCAGTACCTAACACCTCCGAAATACGCTCATCACTCACATTTTCAGCACGAATCTGATGTCTTTCCATAGCATGCCGAACAGCCAGATGAATTTCTCTCAGCCGTGCCCCCGAAAGTACGTTTCGAAAGAAACTCGCTGAAAAAATAGGCTCAATTCCACTAGAAACTCCCGCAATCATACTAATCGTACCTGTCGGTGCAACAGTAGAAACAGTTGCATTTCTAAGCTTTGGATAGCCAAGCGAATCCCAAAGAGAGCCTCTCCAGTTTGGAAACCCACCTCGTACCTCTGCAAGCCGAGCGGAATAGGACTTGGCCTCCCGATCCAAAACACTCATCAAACTCTCTCCTAAATTACGACCTTCCTCACTGTCATAAGGAATCCTCAACATCAAAAGGAGATCTGCAAATCCCATCACTCCCAAACCAATTTTCCTATTCCTACGCGTAATATGTTCAGACTCTCGCAGAGGAAAAATATTCAAATCGATGACATTATCTAAAAATCTTACTCCTCGTCGAATATCCTCACGGTAATTCTCCCAATCAAACTGTCCGTCGTGTCGCAAATATGCCAACACATTAATTGAGCCCAAGTTACAAGATTCAAATGGCAACAAAGGTTGCTCACCACAAGGATTGGTACTTTCAAATTGGCCGACCTTTGGGGTCGGATTTAATTGATTCATCCGATCCAAAAAAACTAAACCAGGATCGCCACACTCCCAAGCCGCTCGAGCCAATTGACCGAAAACATCCCGAGCGTTTAAGCGTAAAATCTCTCCTCGACCCCTTGGGTCCAATATTGAATATTCCTTATATAATATTACGGAACGCATAAATATTTCAGATATTCCTACAGAAATATTAAAATTCTGAATAAAATTATTATTTCTTTTTGAATTTATAAATTCTAGAATATCTGGGTGATGGACACTAAGAACACCCATATTTGCGCCACGACGAGCACCGCCTTGCTTAATCGCTTCAGTGGCGGTGTCGTAAATCTTCATGAAAGAAACAGGTCCTGAAGCGGTTCCATGGGTAGTTTGAACACTAGCTCCTTTTTGTCGTAGTCGAGAAAACGAAAAACCAGTACCTCCCCCTGATTGATGAATTAATGCTGCATATTTCAAAGTATCAAATATGCCCTCTAAAGAATCGACGATTGGCAGCACGTAGCAAGCTGACAGCTGTCCACTCTCTTTTCCTGCATTCAACAATGTGGGTGTATTCGGAAAAAACCTCTTTCCCAACATCATTTCACAAAATTCATCGTTCCAACGACTTTTATCTCGTTTCTCTACTGAAGCAACTGCGCGCGCTACTCGTTCAAAAAGCTCTTCAGGGCTTTCGCTCGGCATTCCACGCCCATCTTTTTGAAGATATCTACTCTCCAGAACGATGCGGCCATTTTCAGTCAATTCCATTTTTTTTTCTTTTCGCGCCATATTTGCATTTTACCTATGCAATTCCGTGGGCGAAAGCATAAAGGCCTGCCGGTCCCTTCTGTTTTAAAAAGAGTTTTGAATAATTTGGATTGCTTCTCGAATCATCGGACTCGTTTCCAATTCAGCCTCAACCTTCTTGCAGCCATGCATAATCGTCGAGTGATCCTTCCCTCCAAAGAATCGCCCAATTTCCTTGAACCCAAGACCTGTGTATTTTCGAATCAAGTACATGGCAATCTGTCGCGGGAGAGCTACACTCTGAACGCGCGAGGTAGCCTTCAGCTCATGCAATTTTAGATTAAAATGCTTAGCCACAGCCGCTTGAATTGATTCAACCGTAAATGGAGAACTCTCGTCAATTACGGCCGCCTTTAACTCTTGTCTTACCATTTCTAATGAAATTTCAGCTCCTGATAATGACGCCTGCGCCTGAAGTCGAATCAAGATCCCCTCAAGCTCCCTGACATTGGTCATAATGTGACCCGCCAAAAAGGTAGCCACTTCATCTGGGAGATAAATATCGTCCCGCTCGGCCTTTGCTTTTAAAATGGCAATTCGAGTTTCAATTTCCGGTGGCGTAATATCAGCAAGCAATCCCCACTCAAATCTTGTTCTAAGACGCTCCTCCAATCCCTCGATCTCCTTAGGAGGCCGGTCACAACTGAGGACTATTTGCCGCTTAGAACTATAAAGTGCATTAAATGTATGGAAAAATTCTTCTTCGCTAGTTGTTTTTCCAGCAATGAATTGAATGTCATCAATTAGAATTAAATCGTAACTATCGCGATATTTAGCTCGGAATTGACTCATTCGGCGATGCTGAACAGACTCAATTAATTCATTAACGAACTTTTCAGCCGAAAGGTATGCAACTCGCGAATTTGGCCTAGTTGCTAGCAAATAATTTCCAATTGCATGCAGAAGATGAGTCTTGCCTAAACCAGGGGGACTATACAAAAAAAGCGGATTGTATTGACGTGCAGGCGACTCCGCTACAGCCACCGCAGAAGCGTGCGCAAATTGATTACTTGCCCCGACCACAAAAGTGTCGAAAATATAACGAGGATCCAAACCATTATCATAAGCAGAACGACTCCCACTTTGGAGAGAAACTGCGTAATTTCCAGTTGGATCAACTGTATGATTAGGTGTGGGAGACGGCTCTTCAACCACAGACACATTCTGCGAGACTTCTACTTCAAGATGACTCTCGCTCACCATAATCTGAACTTCACATGAAGTTCCCATGACCTGATTAAAAGCCGCCTCTAATAAGCCGAGATATCGATCTCGAACCCATTGAGCAGAAAAGTCATTCGCAGCTCCCAATCGGATCTTGAGACCCTTTTCACTAGCTTGCGAATCCACAAATTCTAAAGGCTGAATCCAAGCCTGAAGCTGAGTAGGAACAATACTTTGCTCCAAAATTCGATAAGCCGCTTGCCACATTTCAGGCCATTCCTTTGTATCAATTTTCAACATGGTCCTCATAATGCTCCGTGCACCATGGCTCCAGGCTCTCTTCCTTAGATCAGGTAACTAATCGAGTGGGATACAAATAACATTTGGGCTTATCCTTGACAACGGATGCCCTATCTTATAATTCTGGGTCTCTCAAGTTATTGGAGTTTTATCGCATATGAAAAGAACATATCAACCGAGCCGCACTAAGCGCCGTCGTAGACATGGTTTTCGTACCCGTATGAAGACCGCAAATGGAAGAAAAGTTTTGGCAAGACGCCGTGCAAGAGGTCGTCAATCCTTGACCGTTTCTTCGGCGGGTAAATAATTTACGTCTTCAGCAAGAAGTCGCCAGTCGCTCAGTTATCCAAAGAGGCTCCATTACTCATGGGAGTATAGGCGTTTTTTTAACCAGAGCGAGGTTTTAAGATTAGCTGAATGCGTCGTTTTTCGTGTGAAAAACGATGTTGGTCATTTTAGGATGGGGATCACCTTGAAAGCCAGGGGATCCTCTCTGAATCGCAATCGAGTCAAACGTCAAATCCGTGAATCGATTCGGACTTTAGCAGTCGAGCTGGGTAGTTACGACTACAACGTTGTCATTCCAGGAAGTAAGAAATTGCTTCATCCATACCCGCAGAGACTTGCTCAATCCCTTCGGAAGGAGCTTCCTCATGCCCTTACGCGGAAAAGCCCCTGACGCTCGTCTTGCTTCTATAAATATTACCTTATCGATATACCAATGGGTAATTTCACCTGTAATTCATACTTTGGCTGGTCCGGGCTATGGTTGCCGCTTCCAGCCCACTTGTAGTGAATACTCGAAACAAGCATTTGGTTCTTTTTCCTTTTTCAAAGCTCTTTGGATTTCAATCAAACGTCTTTCGCGCTGCAACCCCTTTGGCGGTTGTGGATACGACCCACTTCCTGTGATATCATCCACCTCTATATCCAAATTTAGGGACGTTAACCCGAGGTAAGTAGTAATGGACCGTCGCACACTGATCGCAATGCTTTTATGTTTCGCCATCTTCATGGGCTGGCAAAAGTTCTATATTGAACCTCGATTTCCTGCGAGAACGGCACAAAATCAAACAACAACTCAAGCTGAGTCTGCTCAGACAACTTCCCCTTCTTCAGAAGTTAAAGCACCTACTCGCACACGACCAGCTGAGACCCTTACCCTAAAAACACAAACGGGTAACGTGATCCTCACTGACACCGGTCGAATGATTCAAGACTGGACTTTGACCAAATATCACGTTGAGTTAGGAGAGGGCACGCCCGCAATCAGCTTACCTTCAGTTACACAACAAAATGGCGCTATTGAGTTTGCAGTAGAAGACCCTCATCTTTCTTACCTTTCTCAGATTCAGGGTAATTTAGTCTCTACGCCTGAAGGTGCACTTTGGAGTTATGAGGACTCTAACGTCAAAATGACTCGCGAATTCAAAGCGAATGAAAGCCTTCCTTACGTTGGCCTTACCATTACTACCCAATTCAAAAACCAGCGTCCATCTTATGCCTTTTTATCCGTTTCCTCGCAAAAACCTGCAGACAAAGACAGGGAAGAGCAGGATCGACAGCTCGTTTATTTTACCAATAAAGCAATTGAACGTGTCCATTTAAAGGATGCCACCTCAGTCAAAGAAGTTGCTACTCCGGTAAGATATATTGGAGCAACGAGTCGATATTTCGTTTTAGCAGTTGTTGCAGAGGGTCCCACAGAGCCTAAAGCCTTGATTCAACCTGCTGCTGGTGTGGGTACCGGTCGAATCAATATGGTTTACCCTGTCACTGAAAACACTGTTACAATTCCAGTTCGCGCTTACTTTGGACCAAAAGAGCTCGATACTCTTCGATCAGTGGATGTAACTTTGGATCATACGGTCGATTTTGGATGGTTCACTCTTTTTGCGTATCCTATTCTGCAGCTCCTCAAATGGCTCTATAATTTCATAGGAAACTATGGAGCAGCCATCATTATTCTTACCATCTTGCTTAAAGTTTTCACTTTCCCGCTCACTTACAAGAGCATGAAAAGCATGAAGGAAATGGCTCGCCTTCAGCCTCAACTGCAAAAAATTCGTGAAAAATACAAAGATGATCGCGAAGCTCTCAATCGAGAAATGATGATCTTAATGAGAAGCCATGGATATAATCCTATGGCCGGTTGTTTGCCCATTTTGATTCAAATGCCTATCTTTTTTGCTCTTTATCGAGTTCTTTATAGCTCAATTGATCTTTACCATGCTCCATTTGCGTTATGGATTCACGATCTTTCGGCTCCAGATAGCATCTACGTTACGCCTGTGTTGCTTTCTATCACCATGTTTATCCAACAGAAGCTCACTCCGAATACAGCTACAGACCCTATGCAAGCCAAAATGCTTCAAATCATGCCACTGATTTTTGGGGCTTTTATGCTGACACTTCCTTCGGGATTGACCTTGTATATGTTGGTGAATGCAATCGCCAGTATCGTTCAGCAGATGATTCTGAATAAAAAGCTGGATATTCGCCATCCTCAACCTCTTCCTGCGCGATAAAAAATGAGTTTACGAGATCGCTCCGGTTATCTCAACGAAGATACCATCGCCGCCATCGCCACCGCGTTAGGCGGTACGATCTCCATCATTCGAATCAGTGGACCTCAGGCATTTGCTGCACTCCGTATTCTTACAGGACAACAAGAATACGGGAGTGCACCTGTTGTTCAAATCACTCCCCGTCACGTTAAGCGATTTCAACTCATCGACAAGAATGGGACCCCTCTCGATGATGCTCTCGCCGTTCAGTTCGTAAAGCCAAAGAGCTTTACTGGAGAAGATGTCGTTGAACTTCATCTACACGGTAGTTCATATATCGCGATTCGCGTCCTTGAGATTCTCTCTGAGAATGGCATACGCCAAGCATTACCTGGTGAGTTTAGTTTTCGAGCTGTCAGAAATGGGAAGCTCACAATAACGCAAGCCCAAGCAGTGGCTGATCTCATTCTTGCGGCAAATGAAAATGCTGTGGCTCTCGCTCTTGAAAAAATGGGAGGCTCTCAAAATCGCCTACTCACTCAGCTTGCCGATTCTCTCCGAACACTAGCGGTTTTAGGAGAGCTGGGAATTGACTTTGCAGATCAAGATGTAGACGAAGTAAGCCTACCCAAGCTCAAAGAACGTCTAAAACCCCTCAATGAAGAACTTGTTCGTCTTCGAGACAGCTATGATCGCGGAACGCGAATTCAAGATGGAATCAAAGTGACGTTCCTTGGACTTCCAAATGCGGGCAAATCGAGCTTCTTTAACTTCATACTCGGTGAAGATCGCTCAATAGTTTCCGAAATACCGGGAACAACTCGCGATGTAGTTCGAGAGAAAATCACCCTTCGAGCTCAAGATCAGATGGTGACGCTCCGTCTTGAAGACACTGCAGGTCTTCGATCCTCTGACGATCGCATTGAACAAATGGGAATTGAACGTTCAAGAAAATCAGCCTACGAAAGTGATCTCGTCCTTTTCTTGATTGATTCAACAACAGTTTTTACTCATGAGATCACTGAATCTTTGACGCAATGGAAAAATATAGGTGAACCCAAAGCTAAAAGTATCGGTGTGTTGACAAAAACCGATCTTCTTGACGCAACACAGTTGAAGCAACTCCAAGATCAAGTTTTTACATTTGGAATAAATCAATGGGTCAGTGTGTCATCCCAAACAGGACACGGAATTCGAGAAGCAATTCAAGTCATTTCAGATCATTGCTCAAAGTGGGTTTCACGAGGGCAAGGAGAAATCTTACTGACAAGAATTGACCAAGTTGAATCCATTGATTCTGCATTGCAATGTTTGGCACGGGCCAGCATGGTTGAGGAACTTGACCTTTTTGCAGCAGATATTCGACAAACACTCCACTCGCTCGCCAATTTAATTGGCGAAACGCCAGCCGACGATATTTTAGCGAAAATTTTTTCCGATTTCTGTATAGGAAAATAATCGGAGAAACAAAAATGAGGACACTCACAATCCAATGCATCGGAGTCATCGGCGCCGGGCAAATGGGAAGCGGGATTGCACAGACCGCAGCCCAATCCGGTTTTCAAGTTATTCTCACAGACCAAAGCCGCGAAGTTGCAGAAAAAGGAAAAAGTAGAATTGCCGCTCAATTAAAAAAACTCGTCGAAAAAGCCAAAATCAGCGAGACAAGTGCACAAAATATTCTGAGTTCAATTCATGTTGGCGAGTCTTTGAAAGATCACGCAAAGGCTCAACTCGTAATCGAGGCAGTTGCTGAAATTCCATCACTCAAATACCAAATTTTTAAAGAACTTGATCAAGTTTGCCCTCCCGATACAATTCTAGCATCCAACACTTCGTCGATCAGCATTACTGCAATTGCGGCACAAACTCGCAGACCTGATCGCGTCGCGGGAATGCATTTTATGAACCCGGTGCCAGTCATGAAACTGGTCGAAGGAATTCGGGGCATTCAATCTTCTAATGAAACATTTCATGCCGTACGAGCAGCAGCAGAACGCATGGGTAAAACTTTTGTAGAAGCCAAGGACTTCCCTGGTTTTGCTGTGAATCGCATCCTCATGCCCATGATCAATGAAGCAATCACAGCTCTTCACGAAGGGGTTGCATCGATTGAAGATATCGACACCGCTATGAAGCTCGGCACAAATCAGCCAATGGGACCTCTCACTCTTGCTGATTTTATAGGCTTAGACACGTGTCTCGCAATCATACAAGTATTGCACGAAGGTCTTGGGGATTCTAAATACCGTCCATCGCCTCTATTGAAACAGTATGTTGCTGCTGGCTGGCTTGGCAAAAAAACCGGAAGAGGTTTCTACAAATATGACGTTTGAAAATATTGTTTTAGAGTCGATCGAGCCGGGTATTAGAATTATCAAAATTTCCCGTCCTAAAGCATTAAATGCACTGAACACGGCAACCCTTCGTGAACTAAAAGAAGTTTTGCAAAAATTAGCCAACGATCCGACGTGCCGAGTTTTGATCTTAACAGGAGATGGCGAAAAAGCATTTATTGCTGGCGCTGACATTTCTGAAATGCGCGATAAGAACCCCAGCGAAGGAGTGCTCTTTGCTCAGCTAGGTCATGAGGTAAGCAAAATGCTAGAACTCATGCCAAAACCAACCATTGCTGCAGTACAGGGTTATGCATTGGGAGGAGGCACTGAGATGGCCATCGCTTGCGATTTCATTTTAGCTAGCGAGAAGGCTGTATTTGGACAACCTGAGGTAAGCTTAGGAGTGATCCCAGGTTTTGGCGCAACGGTCCGCCTTGCAAAGTTTGTCGGTCTACCCATGGCTAAAGAACTGATTTTCTCGGGCCGTAAAGTTACTGCTGCAGAAGCGCAGGCCATTGGCTTAGTGAATCATGTGTATCCTGTTGACCAATTCATGACACGCGTTCTTGACTTAGCTCAATCAATCAGCCAACAATCCTTTCCGGCTGTTGTGAAATGTAAACAGCTCATGAATGAGTTCTCGGAATCAACGGGATTGAATTGTAAACTCGACGCAGAAGCTCAAACCTTCGGCCAGCTTTTTGGTACTCCTGATCAGCGCGAAGGAATGACGGCGTTCACTGATAAGCGTAAAGCACTTTTTGAGGGGTTATCCACATGATCAACGGCTGGCCAGAAAATGATGAATCCAAAAAAATGCTGATCGAGCAAATTCGCTCTTTTGCTCAAAATGAAATTGCTCCTCGCGCTAAAGAATTTGACGAAACCGGAAATTTTCCGACAGAAATTATTAAGCAGCTCGGTGAAATGGGCCTGATGGGAATGATGGTTCCTGAACAATGGGGCGGAGCAGGGATGGATACAGTCTCTTATGCCATGGCTCTTGAAGAAGTCGCAGCTGCGTGCGCTTCAACAGCTGTCATCATGTCTGTCAACAACTCCCTCGTTTGCTATCCAATTCAAGCTTATGGAAATGATGATCAGAAGAGACGCTTTCTCACTCCACTTGCGCGAGGAGAAAAGCTCGGTTGCTTCGCGCTTTCAGAGCCTGGGCATGGATCAGATCCTGCTGGATTAAAACTCCAGGCTAAAAAAACTGACGGCGGATATATTCTGAATGGAACAAAGAATTGGATTACGAACGGTCGTGAGGCCGATTACTGCATTGTTTTTGCATCTATCGATCCAGCTCTTAAACACAAAGGAATTTGTGCATTTATTGTTGATACGAAATCTAAAGGTTTCGAAGTTTCAAAATTAGAAGACAAACTCGGAATTACTGCGTCATCAACAGCTCAACTTTTCTTTGATGATGTTTTTGTTCCCAATGATTGCATCTTAGGCACCGAAGGTATGGGTTTTAAAATTGCCATGAGTACTTTGGATGGAGGCCGAATTGGTATCGCCTCACAGGCTCTGGGTATTGCGCGTTGTGCCTATGACGCATCTAGAAAGTTTGCAGCTGAACGTGAGCAATTTGGAGCTCCCATCGCAAAACTTCAAGCCATTCAATTCTTCATCGCGGATATGGCAACTCGTCTTCAGGGTGCTCGACTTCTCACCTGGTCAGCTGCTCGCGCTAAAGATCTTAATTTAAAATTTATAAAAGAAGCAGCCATGGCCAAACTTGCGGCATCTGAAGCCGCAATGTGGATTACTACCAAAGCAATTCAAGTCCATGGCGGGTACGGTTACACCAAAGAGTATGTGGTAGAACGAAATTTCCGGGATGCCAAGATCACAGAAATCTACGAAGGCACCTCTGAAATTCAGCGTTTAGTCATCGCAGCTCAGGAATTTGCAGCATTATAATTCCCTCTCGAGAGGAAGAGCCCTATGTCGAATGGAAATGATGTCGACGCTATCAAGAAGGCAACAGACGAGTGGCAAAGCCGTATCGTACAAGGAGAGAAAAAAGTACCTCCTCGGCCTGCACGATTCACTACTTTGAGCGACATGGATGTCCCTCTTCTTTCTACTCCCGCAGATCTCGAAGCTGATGGTTTTGATTATTTGAGAGATCTAGGATTCCCTGGAGAGTTTCCTTATACACGTGGCGTCCAACGCAATATGTACCGAGGAAAACTCTGGACTATGCGGCAATTCGCTGGTTTTGCAAGCGCTGAGGAAACAAATCAACGTTTCAAACTCCTGCTAGCTCATGGTCAAACTGGACTTTCTACCGCTTTCGATATGCCCACCCTCATGGGATACGATGCAGATAGTCCTCATTCCGTAGGCGAAATTGGAAAATGCGGGGTTTCCGTTTCTTCTATTGAAGACATGGAAACTCTTTTTAACGGCATTCCGCTGGGCGAAGTCACGACTTCAATGACTATTAATGGTCCAGCGATAGTGATTCTCTGTATGTATCTAGCTGTTGCTGAAAAACAAGGAGTTCCAAAAGAGAAAGTTCGCGGAACTCTCCAAAATGATATTCTCAAAGAATATATTGCTCAAAAAGAGTGGCTTTTTCCTGTAATTCCAGCTGTAGAGCTTGTTATTGACACTATTCAATATTGCTCAGAGCATTATCCTAACTGGAATACTGTCAGTATCAGTGGCTATCACATCCGAGAAGCTGGTGCGACCGCTGTACAAGAACTCGCTTTCACTATTGCGGATGGATTAGCATATGTAGATGGGTGCTTAAAAAGAGGGATGAAGATTGACGATTTCGCGCCTCGTCTTTCTTTCTTCTGGGACGTTCATAACGATTTTTTCGAAGAAATTGCTAAATTTCGCGCTTCACGTCGAATCTGGGCCAATCTCATGCGTCACCGCTATCACGCTCAAGATCCTAAGTCGTGGATGCTACGCACTCATGCTCAAACTGCCGGCGTTTCATTAACCGCACAACAACCTTATAACAACATTGTACGTGTGGCTGTTCAGGCCTTAGCCGCAGTCCTCGGTGGGACTAATTCTCTTCATACCAACAGTATGGATGAAACTCTTTCGCTTCCCACAGATGAATCAGTGATGATTGCCCTTCGAACTCAACAGATTCTCGCAGAGGAAACAGGGATAACCAACGTGGTAGACCCACTCGGAGGATCCTACTTTATCGAGACTCTTACCAACCGCGTAGAACGCGAAGCTATGGAATACATCCACCGGATTGATGAATTAGGTGGAATGGTCAATGCAATTGAAAGAGGATTTCCTCAAGCAGAGATCGCAAATAGCGCTTATCATTTTCAGCGACAAATGGAATCAAAAGACAAGGTCATGGTCGGAGTGAATAAATATCAGACCATAGAGCCAAAACGTACGATTGATACCCTTTACATCGATCGTGCGATCGAAAAACGCCAAATTGAGAAACTTGCTGATTTGAAACGTCGTAGAAACAAAGATGCTCACGCAGCTTCTCTTCTACGAGTTAAAAATGCTGCTCAAATGGGGCAAAACCTCATGGAGCCGATCATTTCTGCAGTTAAAGCATACGCAACACTCCAAGAGATCTGTGATACATTACGAGGAGTCTTTGGTGAATACCGAGAATCGGGGAGCTTTTAAGGTATGATGAATCTCAACATTCCAACCAAACAAAAAATCCGCGTTCTAGTCGCAAAACCCGGCCTCGATGGTCATGATCGTGGAGCCAAAGTCATTGCTCGCGCACTCAGAGATGCAGGCTTTGAGGTGATCTATACAGGATTACATCAGACTCCTGAAATGGTGATCAATGCCGCAGTACAAGAAGATGTTCATGTCGTCGGCCTCAGTATTCTTTCCGGAGCACATAATGCTCTTGTGCCTGAAATCTCAGACGGCCTAAAAACCGCTGGTTTGACCGATGTATTATTTATTCTAGGTGGCATCATTCCAGATGAAGATATGGATTTTCTGAAAAAAGCAGGTGTCCATATGATCTTTACGCCTGGCACAAGCCTTGAAGAAGTAGTGACATACATTCGCAACAACGCCCCTACACGCTCTTAATTTTTATCCACCTAGTAGCCGGTCGTCATCACTATTTCTCCAAAATAGTTTTCTCATTTAATCAGTTATAACTTTTCCAATCAGGCACTTCAAAAAATGTGGATAAGTCTGTGGATAACTATGTGGATAAATTTGGGGATAAAAGTTATCCACACGTTATCCACAGACTTATCCACATAGTTATCCACACGGTTCGAATGAAATATTAAAATTAAAACAATGGGTTATAAAGTTATCCACATATCCACATCCAATTCACAAATTTGAGAAATTTCAATACTTGATCATTATACTGCGATGTTGTGGATAACTCTCAAATTTGGCTCTAAACTACTTATTATTTTTTGAATCACTTGTGACTTATAGTCAGGAAAAAAAGTTATCCACATTTTCTCTGTGGATAACGTGTGGATAACTCTCAAATCGCTCTTTTTTAAAAGTTATCCACAAATTCTAAAAGTTATCCACACAGTTATCCACACAGTTATCCACACGCTTTCTCTTTTATTTTCAACAAGATAGGTGACTTATCCACATATCCACACGCCCTACTACTACTACTACCTTTTTATATATATAAAACTTCTTAAGAGATGAGACGTCTCATGGTGTTTTGAAAAAGGTAATGATAAGCCAATAGGGATAAAGGGAATCTTTCAAATGAATTTCACTATTCATCGCAATCAGCTGTTGGATGCTCTCCAAAACGTTCAATCAGTTGTTGAGAAAAAAAATACCATCCAGATTCTTGGTAATATTCTTTGTATCGCCAAGAATAATGAACTTTCACTTTGTGCAACTGACGTTGAAGTCGGAGTAAAAGTGATACTTCCAGTTGAAATTCGACAGGAAGGCAAGATTACCCTTTCAGCAAAACATTTTTTCGATATCGTTAAAGAGCTTCCTGACAAACAGCTTGAGATTACTCGTAAAGACAATAGTTGGGTTGAGCTCGTTTGCGGTAAATCCAGATTTAATATTCTCAGTCTTTCGGCTGATGAATATCCCTCTCTTCCATCTTTTGAAGATAAAAATTATGTCGATGCCAAAATTGAAACTTTGGCTGACATGATTGAAAAAACACAATTTGCTGTTTCTTTAGATGCTACTCGATATCACTTGAATGGAGTTTTCTTCGAACATCTTGGAAATTGCGTCATGCGTATGACTGCTACAGACGGACACCGCTTATCGTTTGTAGACAACGAAGTTTTTTTGAAGATGCCAGAACTCAAGCGAGGCATCATTATCCCCAAAAAGGGTCTTCTTGAACTTCGTAAATTAATTTCTACTGGAGTGGGTTCAACAGTAGGCTTAGCTTTTGAACGAGGCTATCTTTTCGCAAAAATGAACGGTTCTTATCTTTTTGTTCGTCTTATCGAAGGAGAATATCCTGATTATCGTTTAGTGATTCCAAAAGCTACCGATCGTATCATGACAATCAGCCGCGAAGGATTCACTTCTGCATTGAAGCGTGTGAGTTTGTTAGCACACGAGAAAAGTCGTGGAGTAAAGCTTGCTTTGCAAAGTAATGTGCTAACGATTTCTTCAAGCAATCCTGATATGGGTGAAGCTCGCGAAGAAATTGACATCAATTATGTGGGTGAACCCATGGAGATTGGTTTTAATTCTCGATACCTTCTTGATTATCTTGCCGTGATGACTACCGAACAGCTCGAGTTTCATATGAAAGATCGTCTCAGCCCAGGAATTTTAAGAGGCGTCGGCCAGCAGAATCATACCTATGTCATCATGCCGATGAGAATTTAGCCAGTTTCTGGAAAATGCTGTTCCAGTGAATGAAAATTAGACGGCTTACACTTCGAAATTTTAGAAATATTTCTGAGGAAACATTCTGCCCAGATGGAGGCCTGAATTTTCTTCTAGGTAGAAATGGTCAAGGGAAAACAAGTTTCCTTGAAGCTATGGCCTATTTGGCAACTCTTCGATCTTTTCGAGGAGCTAAAACTGACGAAGTCATTCAATTTGAAAAAGATTTTGCTGAAATTATTTGTGACATATCCCCAGAGATATCCACAAACTTATCCACAGAGGTTTGTGGATATAACGGTGGGGATAATTTGTGGAAAACTGAGTTGAAGGTAGTTTTCCACAAATCATCCCCATTCGCGAAAAAAACAGCTAAATCTGCGTTTATCAACAGTAAGCCAGTTCGAAAATCGACTCAATATCTTAGCCAGAGATTTGGTTCGTTTGAATTAGGATTTCACGCAATTGTTTTTAATCCTTCGGATCATGATCTTGTCAGAGGTGATCCTGCTATTCGTCGTGGCTATCTCGATCGAGTTTTAGCTGCTGAAGATGTCGAGTATTTGAAGACCCTTCAAAAATATCAACGAATTTTAGAACAACGTAACTTCCTGCTTAAAACCTCTGATCGTCGCCAGAGAGATTTATTACTTGGACTTACCGAACAACTTTCTCGGTATGCTGCTCTCTTAGCAATCAAGAGGTTGGAATGGATTCAAAGGCTTTCTCGTTGTTTAAATGACTTGTCGTGTCAAATTTCTCCAGACCAACCTTATCTTAGATTGATTTATTTATCGTCTTGGATACCTCCAATTGATAATTTATGTTTATTTAACAATGACTTAGACGCTGTATATTTCGCTGGACAGGGCTCATTGCCTTCATTAAAACAGTTAGAACAGGCGTTCTGGAAGAAGTTCTCTGGTATAGAATTAGCCGAGTGGAAAGCAGGCTACTCTTTATCTGGAGTTCATCGGGACGATTGGACGTTTTTCCGAGGAAACCAAACCCTCAAGGGGCATGGCTCTCAAGGAGAAGTGCGGACGGCTTTATTGGCTTTAAAACTGGCTGAAATTCGCCTCTTTCAGGAGAAAACAGGACATTGTCCGTTATTTTTACTCGATGACTTTTCTTCCGAGCTAGATCAAAATCGGCGATCGTTTTTGTTAAAATTCCTGTCTGAATCGAATCTTCAGGTTTTTGTAACCACCACTGATGATTCACAAGTGGCTGGCAAACAATATTGGGTAGTGAACGGAAGTTTGAAAGAGAACAAGGATGACCATCGAGGCTCAGAACGGCAATCCGATCAAGCAAAGTGAAGTCAACGATTACTCTGCGGATAAAATTAAGATCTTAGAGGGGCTTGAAGCCGTTCGTAAGCGGCCAGGTATGTACATTGGTGATACAGGCGTGCGTGGTCTGCATCACTGTGTGTATGAAATTGTGGATAACTCGATCGACGAGGCACTTGCTGGTTTTTGCAAAAATATTCATGTGACTATCCATGTGGATAACAGCGTGACTGTCGAAGATGATGGTCGAGGTATTCCTGTTGGGATCCATAAGGCCGCTGGTATTTCTGCTGTTGAAGTTGTGATGACTAAGCTTCATGCAGGTGGAAAGTTCAATGAAGAAGGGGGCGCTTACAAAGTCTCCGGTGGTTTACATGGTGTCGGCGCTGCCGTTGTAAATGCTCTTTCGGAGTCGTTACATACGGAAGTTCGTCAAAATGGAAAAGTTTATCGAGTTTCTTTTAAGCGAGGGGTCCCTGTAGGACCATTGAAAGAAGTAGGAGTAACGACTAAGCGCGGAACTCTGCAAACTTTCAAACCTGATCCAGAGATTTTTGAAACCGTTGAATTCAGTTTTGAGACTCTTGCAAGCCGTTTACGTGAGCTTGCTTTTTTGAATAGCGGAATCAATATCATTCTCATTGATGAGCGCCAAGAGCCTGCCAAAAAGTCAGATTTCAAGTACGAAGGCGGCTTGGTTCAGTTTGTTGAGTACATCAATAAATCAAAAGAAAAGCTCCACGATAAAGTTATTTTTTTCTCTCATTCCAAAGATTACGTCAGTATTGAAATTGCGATGCAGTGGAATGACTCTTATGCAGAAACGATTTCATCGTATGTGAATAATATCAATACGATCGAAGGCGGAACTCACGTCTCAGGATTTCGTACAGCTTTAACCCGAGTGGTGAACAAATATGTTCAAGAGTCGGGAATGGCTAAAAATATGAAAGAGACACTGACAGGCGAAGATATCCGCGAGGGTCTCGCTTGTGTGATTAGTGCTAAAGTTCCAGAGCCTCAATTTGAGGGTCAAACTAAGACTAAACTCGGAAACAGCGAAATCGAAGGTTTAGTGAATGCTGCTGTTTACGAAAAACTGACGGATTATTTTGAACAGAATCCTTCTGTTGCTAAGAAAGTCATTCAAAAAGCGATTGATTCAGCATTAGCTAGAATTGCAGCTCGAAAAGCGCGCGATTTAACCCGTCGTAAGACAGCTTTAGACTGGGGTGGTTTGCCAGGCAAAATGGCTGACTGCCAAGAAAAAGATCCTGCGTTGTGTGAAGTCTTTCTCGTCGAAGGTGACAGCGCCGGCGGCTCAGCTAAACAAGGACGAGATCGAAAAAATCAGGCTATTTTGCCGCTTAAAGGTAAAATTTTGAATGTCGAAAAAGCTCGTTTCGACAAAATGCTTTCATTCGAAGAAATTAAAATTCTGATCACTGCTCTTGGGGCAGGGATTGGTAAAGACGATTTTGATATTAGTAAAATTCGTTATCACAAAATCGTTATCATGACTGACGCTGACGTTGACGGATCTCATATTCGCACCTTGTTGCTGACGTTCTTTTATCGACAGATGCCTGAGGTCATTGAAAAAGGTTATCTCTACATTGCTCAGCCTCCGCTTTATAAAGTGAAGAAAGGGCAAAAAGAACGTTACCTAAAAAATGAACAAGAACTTTCAGAGTACTTACTGAGTAGTGCGCTTGAAGGAGTTCAAATTCAAGCAGGTGGTAGAACATTGCCACAAAGCCAGGTCATGAGTTCTTTGAAAGCTGCATCCCGATTCACTAAGGCAATTGAACGAGTTGCTAAAAAGCTTCATCCTGGAATTTTACGTGAATTAGTGATGAATGGAGTTGGCCCTTCAACTCTTGAATCTGAAGATCAGTTGAAAGAAGTTCTCACTCGTATTGCGCAAGTTTGTCTTAAGAAAGATATTCCTTTTGAATTCTCAATTGCCAAGGATTCAGAACACAATACTTGGTTCGCTATTCTTGAAAGTGTCGTTCATGGATCTCGAAGAGTCACTCCATTGAATCTCGCTACGTTGGATTCTCCAGAATATGAAGAATTGGTGAAGCACTATCAAGGGATGCAGGCTATGGGTCCTGGTCCTTACTCGATTTTTGTCGAACGTAAGCACGATTCTAAAAATGATGAGATCTGTAGCAATGGCGAAGAACTCACTCATAGAGTCGTCGAGATGGCCAAGGCAGGAATGGTGATTCAGCGATACAAAGGTCTGGGAGAAATGAATCCAGAGCAACTTTGGGAAACAACGATGGATCCTACTCGTCGAACGTTACTCAAAGTAAGCGTTGATGATGCTGTTCAAGCAGATTCGATTTTCTCTGTGTTGATGGGTGATCAGGTTGAGCCTCGTCGTCAATTTATTGAAGAAAATGCACTACGTGTAAGGAATCTCGATATATGATCAGTCATCCTCGTGTATTGCGTAGTAGAATTTTAGGTGTAGGTTCTTATCTTCCCCAAAATATTTGGACAAATCAAGATTTGACCAAATTGATGGATACTTCGGATGAATGGATTATTCAGAGAACCGGAATTCAACAACGACATTGGGTGGATCAGGATTCTGAAATTACTACTTCAGATTTAGCACTTGCAGCAGCAGAGCAGGCACTTATAGTGGCAAATGTTAAAAAAGATGAAATTGACATGATTATTCTGGCTACATTGAGTCCAGATCATGAGTTTCCTGGTACGGCGTGTTTTCTTCAGGCGAAACTAGGTGTATCCGGAATTCCTGCACTTGATGTGCGGCAACAATGTTCAGGCTTTATTTATGGATTGTCGATTGCTGATCAATTTATCCGCAATGGCGTTTATAAAAAAATCTTGGTTGTAGGGGCCGAAATTCATTCTAAGGGAATGGATAAAACAACGAACGGTCGAGAAGTTACTGTGTTGTTTGGTGATGGTGCGGGTGCGGCAGTACTTGGTGCTGTTGATGTAACAGAGGATGCAAATTGTCCTCATATTTTATCGACTCATCTGCATGCAGATGGTTCCTTTGCTAAGGAACTTTGGGTAAAAGGACCTAGCATGACTTATCCTCGTGAGCGACTCAACCAGGAGATGTATCAAAACGGCGATATTTATCCAAAAATGAATGGAAAAACCGTTTTCATGCATGCTTGTAAAAGAATGCCTGAGACCATTATCGAGGCTCTTGAGGCAAATGGTTTGAAACTTGAAGATGTAGATCTTTTTGTATTCCATCAAGCAAATTTGAGAATCAATGAGATGGTTGCTAAGCAACTGAATATTCCTGCTGAGAAGGTTTTCAACACCATTCAAAAATTTGGCAACACTACTGCCGCTACAATTCCCATTGGATTAGATGAGGCTGTTAAGGCTGGAAAATTGAAACCAGGGATGCTGGTAGCTTCTGCTGCGTTTGGTAGTGGTTTTACATGGGGCTCAGCCCTGATTCGTTGGTAAATTATGAGCGAAAGTCAGGTTTTAGATAAAAATACCGTCGTAGTTACCATTGAAGATGAGATGCGTGGGGCTTATCTCGATTACGCAATGAGCGTGATCGTTGGCCGCGCTCTTCCTGATGTGCGTGATGGATTGAAGCCCGTTCATCGTCGTGTGCTCTACGCGATGTATGATCTTGGTAATACTTATAATAAGCCTTATAAGAAATCGGCACGTGTGGTCGGGGATGTCATCGGTAAATACCATCCTCATGGTGATGTTGCTGTTTACGATACCATCGTCCGAATGGCGCAAGATTTTTCGCTTCGTTATCCCTTGATTGATGGCCAAGGAAACTTTGGTTCGATCGATGGCGATGCTCCAGCAGCTATGCGTTATACGGAAATTCGCATGGACAAAATTACGGATGAACTCCTTGCCGACCTAGATAAGGAGACAGTCGATTTTGGTCCCAATTATGACGATAGTTTGACTGAACCAAAAGTTCTGCCTTCTCGTATTCCAAATTTAATTGTGAACGGTGGGACAGGGATTGCAGTGGGGATGGCAACCAATATTCCTCCTCATAATCTCAGTGAAATTATTGATGCCACTATTGCATTAATTGACCAGCCTTCGCTTGATACCGACGCAATGCTGGAGTTTGTAAAAGGTCCTGATTTTCCGACAGGCGCTTACATCTTTGGTGGAAATCATTTAAAAGAGGCCTATCGAACAGGTCGTGGATCGATCACGATTCGTGGCAAAGCGGAGATTGAAACTTGGAAAGGTGATCGAGAAAGAATTATTGTCACTGAATTGCCTTACCAGGTTAATAAAGCCAAATTAATCGAAAAGATCGCTGATTTAGTGCGAGATAAGAAAATCGAAGGGATCTCTGATCTTCGAGATGAATCTGATCGTACCGGTATGCGGATTGTGATTGAGATCAAAAAAAATGAGAATTCCAATGTGATCCTCAATCAGCTCTACAAATTGACTCAGTTACAAGAAAATTACGGGATCAATTTATTGGCTATTCACATGGGCCAACCCAAGACTTTCAATTTGCGAGATATGCTCTGGGCATTTATCGAGCATCGCAAAGATGTAGTTGTTCGTAGAACGCGTTATGAACTGAGAAAAGCCGAAGCACGCGCGCATATTTTAGAGGGCTTGAAAAAAGCTGTCGAAAATATTGATGAAGTCATTGCGCTCATTAAAGCAGCGAAGTCTCCGGATGAAGCGCGTACTCATTTGATTGAGAGGTTTTTGTTTACTGAGATCCAATCTCAAGCCATTTTGGATATGAGATTGCACCGTCTCACTGGTCTTGAACGTGAAAAGATTATTCAAGAATATAAAGAAGTATTGGCACTTATTGAAGAGTTGAAAAAGATTCTTGGAAGTGACGCTCTTGTATTTGAATTAATCAAGAACGAGCTTCTTGAAATTAGGAAAAGTTACGGTGACAAGCGCCGTACTGAGATTGTTCATGGAATGTCAACAGATCTGGGTGTTGAAGATCTGATCGCAGATGAGGAAACGCTCGTTTCTATTACTCACACTGGATATGTTAAACGAAGCGACCCTACCCAGTTTAGGAGTCAGCATCGAGGTGGGCGGGGTATTCGTGGTGTCACCACAGGTGATGAAGATTTTGTAACCGCGATCTACAAAACCAATACTTTAAGTTATCTGCTTTGCTTTACAGATAAAGGACGTTTGTATTGGCTCAAAGTTTACAAGATTCCAGAGGCTTCACGAGGCGCTAAAGGTAAAGCAATTGTGAACTTGATTGCACTTACGCCAGGAGAAAAAATTAAAGCAATTCTCCCAGTGCGTGAATTCAGTGAAAATGAATATGTCATCATGGTCACTCGGGGTGGAATTATTAAGAAAACGTCTTTGAGTGACTTTAGTAATGTCCGCAATGCGGGGTTGATGGCAGTTTCTACTGACGAAGGAGATGAGCTGATCAGCGCTAAATTGACTAACGGTAATAACGATATTTTCCTCTGTTCAAAAGATGGAATGAGCATCCGATTTAGTGAAGAAGATGTGCGACCCATGGGTAGGACTGCTCGCGGCGTGATCGGGATGAGCTTGGACGAAGGTGATCGCGTTGTTGCTATGGAAGTTCTGGATGCAGTGGATTCAGATCGACCTTATGAAGTTCTCACTGTAACTGATTCTGGTTATGGCAAGAGAACCCCCGTTTCTGATTATCGTCATCAGAGTCGAGGTGGCAAAGGCATCATCACGATGAAGACCAATGAAAAAAATGGTTTAATCTTAGGTGCACGTCAAGTTCTGCCTAAAGATGATATTATGTTGGTTTCAAATCGGGGACAGATGATCCGAATCCATGTTGGAGAAATTTCCGAACAAGGGCGTAATACTCAAGGTGTTCGTCTGATGACAGTTTCGACCGGTGAGAAAGTTGTTTCTTTCGAATATATGGCAGAAAGCTCGGTAGAAAATGAAGAATCCGGCGGGGTTTCGAATGGTGCAGCTCCTACCGAGACGCCCACGTCCTGATCTTTGGATTGTTCTACTTTTGCTTGGAGTTGTTCCTCTGAGTGGCTGTAGCGTACAAAGTGCAAAAAAAAATTATGTCTTAGCCGAAAAGCTATGGGCAGATGGAAAGTATGCTGCAGCTGTTTCTGAATTTGAGAAAGTTACATCAAAAGATCCCTTAGGAAAGTTAGGGATGCTGGCACAGTATCGAGCAGCAATGACCCAAGCGTATTTTCTGTCCCAATATGGAGAGGCGCTCAGGAAGTTAAAGCGATTTGATGAGGTCAGTACGGACCCTGCTGCAAAATGGGAAGCACAGAAGCAGATTGGAGAGATTCTTTTTTCGCAGTTAGAACAATTTGATCAAGTGATTCTTCATTATCGATCCATGATTCATTTGAAACCTAATGATGCAGATGTTCCTGAATTTCTTTTTAGAATCGGAAGAAGTTATTTTTTTCTTAGAAAATTTAATGAAGCCATCGAAACCTATCAAGACCTAGCTCAGAGATTTCCTGATTCTTCTTGGGGTGAGCGCGGTGCTTATGAGGTTGGAATTTGCTATTATACTGAGGGTGGAAAAGTTTTAGACTCCTCTAAACAACCAGGTAAATCAGAATCTTTTCAGGATTCGATCAATTCATTTCAAAAATTTATTCAACGTTATCCTAAGAGCCCTTGGAGCATTCAGGCACGATTTCAAATCGCTTCTTCTTATGAAGAAATGGATCAGCTCGATACTGCTTATCGAGCTTATGAGGTGCTTAAATCTGAATATCCTTCTCCTAAAGTCATTCAAATTAAAATGATCCGAATTAAGGAGCGTCAGACTCAGAGAAGTCGTTGATCTCGAGTTCATTTCGTGCTAACCGGCTGTAGTTTAATGAAGAATAATGGTTCAGAACAGCAATGGTTAAAAACCCTTGGGCTTTTTAGTCAAATTGTTTCGGAGCTAGTAGTAACCATCGGGATCGGGATAGGTATTGGCTATTTTGCGTGGAAAAAGTGGAATGCACCCCGGTGGGTTCCTTTACTGACAGGTTTGGTGAGTATTGTGGTGGCATTTTATCGACTCATTCAACTTACAGAAAAGAGAACAGACGAGTAATGGATGAGCAGTAAGATAGAAACTACTCAAGTGCAGTCCTGGACACCTTTTCTAAAAGTGGGCCTAATTTGGCTTATCTTAGGGGCAGTTCTATCTTTTGTTTTTACAAAAGGGCAGGGTCACCCCTGGGTCAGCGTACGGTGGATGTTCTTTTTGTGGCTCCTTGTGGTAGTAGATCTCGTAGCTTTAGCGTCTTTTGTTGCAGCGATGTTTGATTGGAAGGCAATCTCGAATAAAAATCAGGGGTCCCTGATAATTCGCGCTTCCTCTTGGGGAGTGATTAAGTTAGCTTGCCTGGGATTATTAGGAATGGTTCTCTACTCGGCTAAGGTTATCCCTTCAGTACCTTTGTTTTTAGGACTAGGTACTTTGGTGGTGACTCCAATTGGTGGCGGACTCAGACTCAGTTCAGATTAGATTAAAGGAATTTCGGCATGCATGAAGGGCATGGTTTTAATTGGCTAGAATGGATTGGTCTTGGGAACGTACCTAATCACGTGGGAATGACTTTCCTTGTGGTTTTAGGTTTGTTGATCGCGACCTTTATCGCTCGTACTCAGTTGTTACGTGTGATGAGAGCTACAAGTGATGGTGGATTGATTCCAGAATCCAAAATGACTTTCAGGAATTTTTTTGAAATCATCGCTGAATCGCTCTATGACTTAACCGAGCGCGTGATTGGTTATCATGATGCGCCGATTTATTTTCCGATTATCGGTACTCTTTTTATCTTTATCTTTACTTGTAATCTGATTGGTTTGATTCCAGGTTTTTTACCCCCAACTGACAATTTAAATACGACATTAGCTCTCGGGGTGTTTGTTTTCTTTTATTATAACTTCGCGGGTTTGAAGGCTCACGGAATCAGCTACCTCAAGCATTTTGCAGGCCCAGTCATGTGGTTAGCTCCGCTGATGATTATTATCGAGCTCGTTTCTCATCTTTTTCGTCCGGTTTCTCTCGCGCTTCGTTTGCGTGGAAACATCATGGGCGATCACATCGTCTTAGGAGTTTTTAGTGGTTTGGTTCCTTACCTTCTACCTGTAATTTTCTACGGGCTAGGAGTGTTTGTAGCCTTCATTCAAGCTTTCGTCTTCTGTTTGATGACGATGGCTTATATTTCGCTCTCGACAGCACACGATCATTGAGAAAGGAAAGTAAATCAGTATGAGCTTTCGCAAAGCATTGTTGGTAGGTTTTGTTTCGGCTATGACTCTTGGATCTTCGTTGGCATTTGCTAACGAGGGCGTTGCTTCTAATCCATATTCTGGATTGGCTGCTGCTTTAGCTATCGCTATTGCTGCATTCGGTGGCGCTCTTGCACAAGCCAAGACAGCAGCTTCTGCTCTCGACGGTATTGCTCGTAATCCAGCAGCTGACGGCAAAATTCGTACTCCGATGATTATCGCGCTCGCTCTGATCGAGTCTCTCGTTCTGTACGCGTTCGTTATCGCGTTCTTGATCAAGTAATCGATCGAGTTCATAGGCTCAATTGAGCCAGAGATGATTTAGAGCCGGTTTTACTTTAAGTAAGACCGGCTCTTTTTTTTGGCCTAACTGCTGCAATTCTCTCTCTCAAGAGAGAGACAGTATGAAAATTGGAAGCCAAAAAAATCGGAAATTTCTTATCTTTTCAAGCATATTAGGATTGGTAGGAATCGGAGGCAGTGTTTATTCTCTAGCCATTCGCACAAAACATGGTGAATGGGTACAAAGAAGTCTGAGTAGTTCTCCCGATGACACGTTGATCGAACTCTATTTATCAGACCCTGTTGCTGAATCACGTCCTTCTCAGTCCTCAACTGAAACACCCCCGCAGGCTCTTCCTAGTCCTGGCGAGGTTAAGGCCACACAGGTTTTATACTCTTCAGAAAACTCTACTCGCTGTGAGCTTAAAAGACCCATCGAGAGAGGTCATGTCCAAATTGATCTGAGACATGATTGTTCGGTAACGGTTCAACCTACTTTGGATTTTCAGGAGCAGAATCATTTCCGATCTCGTCAGTTTACGTTCTCGGGTGATGGGCAGGTTATGATTTTCATTGGTACCAATGATTCGCCCAAATTAAGTCAATCTACGGGCTCGAGAACTTTTACGTTTGTTCCAAGAAATTTAGGCGCAGTTCAAATTTTTGAAGATGCTCATGGTCAGATTCAGATCATCAGTGCTTCTGGGCTAATGATCCACGTAGACCCTATTCGTGCGACAGTGACTTCAATTGATGGATATGAGGTTCGAGAGACTCTGGAGATGAGTCCTGATCATTTGTTTAGTCAGTTTGTGGCTACTCATGGAGGGGTAGAAATTCTTCCGCATGTTGGGTCAAAAAAACAGCTCATCGACTACGGCTGGAGAACAGGTAACATTGCTTACAGCGCACGAGGTGCTATCGGAACTTGGTACGGTGATTCACAAGTTGGAGAAAAGCTTGATTCGTGCAAAATCAAAGCTGCATTATTATTTAAAGTCGAAAATCGTGATGATTTTGTGTTTCGATATTCATCGGACGACGAGCTTGCACAGGTTTTAAATAAAAACTGTATCAGACGGTAGTGCGTCGATTTCGTTAATTTTTAGATTTGAGATACGGCTTCAAGAATTGAGCTGTATAGCTCGATCTATTTTTAACGACCTCTTCGGGTGTGCCTACTGTGACGATCGATCCACCTTGAGTACCACCTTCAGGGCCTAGATCAATAATGTGATCAGCAACCTTGATGATATCTAGATTGTGTTCAATTACGATCACGGTATTTCCTTGATCGACGAGAGCTTGCAGAATTTTAACGAGTTTTTTAATGTCGTCAAAATGAAGTCCAGTTGAAGGCTCGTCGAGAATGTATACTGTACGACCTGTTCCACGTCGCGAGAGTTCTTTGGAGAGCTTGATTCGTTGTGCTTCACCACCTGAAAGAGTGGTGGCGCTTTGTCCAAGATGTAAATAACCTAATCCGACCTCATTGAGAATTTTAAGTTTTGTTTTGATGGAAGGGATAGCATCAAAGAAAGTGTATGCTTCAGTGCCGGTCATCTCTAGAACATCGGCGATATTTTTTCCCTTGTATTTAATTTCTAAAGTCTCTCGATTATAGCGTCTGCCTTTACAAACTTCGCATTGAACAAAGACATCTGGCAGGAAGTGCATTTCAATTTTCATCACTCCATCGCCTTCACAGGATTCGCAACGTCCCCCTTTTACATTGAATGAATAACGTCCTGGACCAAATCCTCTGACTTGAGATTCAGGAAGGCTCGCGAAAAGATCACGGATCAATGTGAAAAGACCTGTGTAAGTCGCTGGGTTCGAACGAGGGGTGCGTCCGATTGGACTTTGATCGATATCAATCACCTTATCGACATGCTCGAGGCCACGGACGTTGGCTACTTCTAGGTTGTCAGCATCTACCTTATACAAAGATTGAATGAGGAGTCGGTAAAGAGTGTCGATGACCAAAGTACTCTTTCCACTTCCAGAAACACCCGTGACACATGTTAAAATACCTAGCGGAAAATCAGCGGTAACATGATTGAGATTATTTAGATTACATCCCTCGAGTCGTATGGTTCGGTCTTTGGACCAAGGACGACGGACTGATGGCACTTGAATATCTAGGTCGCCTCGAAGGTATTGACCCGTTAAACTGTTTTGAGTTGAGATAATGTCTTTGAGGGTGCCTGCGGCCACAAGGTCACCACCTTGAGCACCTGCCCCAGGTCCTAAATCAAGAATCCAATCTGCAGCCTCCATGGTGTCGCGATCGTGCTCAACGACTAAAACAGTGTTTCCGAGATCTCGTAGTCTCTGAAGGGTTTGAATGAGGCGGTTATTATCTCTCTGATGTAGCCCAATACTAGGTTCATCCAATACATAAATAACCCCTACTAGTGAACTACCAATCTGAGTCGCAAGTCGAATCCGTTGAGCTTCTCCGCCAGAAAGTGTCTGTGCGGGTCGGTTTAGACTGAGGTAATCCACTCCTACTTTATTGAGAAATCCCAGGCGTTCTTGAATCTCCTTGAGGATTCGATTGGATATGAGTTTTTGGCGTTCAGTGAGAGTTAATTTTGAGAAATAAACAGCTAGCTCCGAAAGAGATTTAGAACAGAGTTCTGAGATGTTTTTCTCTTGAATCCTAAAATGTAAGCTTTCTTTACGAAGCCGAGCTCCGTGACAATCGGGACAAGGAGAGTTATCAGGAGTGATTTCTTGAGGAATGATGAGAACGTCAGCTTCTTCTGCAGAAATCTCTTCTTGTTTGAGACGAGGATCAGTTCCTAGGCCATCACATTTAGGGCAGGCCCCCATCGGGCTATTAAAGGAAAATGTCCGAGGTTCAGGAGCCGGATAGCTGATATTGCAATCAGTACAGGCAAACTTTTCGGACATCAAAGTCTCAATAGGTTTTGAACCTTCTTTAGGTTCTAAAGATTCGATAACGAGAATGCCTTCTGCTAATTTGAGGGCAAGTTCAACAGAGTCACTGACGCGGGTGCCCAGTGTTGCGCGATCACCCTTAATGATCAATCGATCGACATAAACGTCGATGTCATGCTTTTTTTGCTTATCCAAGCTGATGTTGTCCGAAAGATCGTAAATATCACCATCAATTCTGACTCGAACAAATCCCCGTTGTCTGAGTTGGAGGAGCTCTTTCTGATATTCTCCTTTGCGTCCACGAACAATAGGTGCCAAGAGCGAAAGTTTGGTTCCCTCGGTAGATGAGAGGATATGGTCGACGATTTGTTGGGGAGATTGCGAACGGATCGGTTTGCCACATTTCCAACAATCAGGCTTTGCAATGCGAGCAAAAAGTAAGCGTAAATAATCGTAGATTTCAGTTACGGTTCCTACAGTAGAACGAGGATTATAGCTTGTGGTCTTTTGCTCAATAGAAATCGTTGGGCTCAATCCCGAAATAGATTCAACATCCGGTTTACCAAGTTGCTCTAGAAATTGTCTAGCATAGGTGGACAAGCTCTCGACGTAGCGGCGCTGGCCTTCAGCGTAAATCGTATCAAAGGCGAGTGAGGACTTTCCAGAGCCCGATGGTCCTGTGATGACAGTCAGTTTTTCACGAGGAATCGTGACATTGATATTTTTTAGGTTGTGGACACGTGCTCCTCGAATGACGATTGCTTCGTCATTTGCGGGTGGATTTAAAGCAGGTGTTGCACGAGAAGAACCTTTTAAACTCATTTTTTTTGACCTTTAGGTAAGGTGTTTGAGCGAACCAAATGGGTCGCTAAATCTACTGCCGATCTAAAGCTAGAGGGATCTGCCTGATTTTTCCAAGCAATGTCAAAAGCGACACCATGATCGACTGAGGTTCGAATGATAGGCAGTCCCAGTGTTATATTCACAGTATTTGGAAAATCAATGAGTTTAACCGGGATTAAACCTTGATCATGGTACATGCAGACGACGGCATCGAATCTTTCAGATGGAGCAGCCATGATGTGGTGAGCGAAAAGAGTATCGGCAGGCAAGGGCCCAAATAGCTGATATTTGCTACGAGCTTTTTACGTAACGAGCTAATTTCTGGAGTGATGATTTCGATTTCTTCTCTTCCGAATAATCCAGATTCGCCAGCATGAGGATTGAGAGCTGCAATTGCAATTTTTGGCTGAGTGATTCCCCACCATGAGCGCAGATGATCAGCGGTATGTAAAATTGCCCGGCGGATTTTTTCACGAGTGATGACGGATGACACATCCTTGAGTCCAATATGTGTTGTGACCAGAGTGATCCGAAGAGTTTGGTTAGCAAGCATCATAGTGACTTCTTGAATGTCACAGAGATCTGCTAAAAAATCAGTATGGCCTGCGTAAAGATACCCTCCTCGCTGAAGTCGTTCTTTGCTGATGGGGCCGGTGACGAGGGCTGCTGCATGTTTTGATTGTACCAGTCGGGTCGCCTGTTCGATGGCCCAGCCTGATTGATATCCTTCTAGAAGTTGTCCTTTGCGAGGTGTTTTTTGAGGCGCGGGTAAAAGCCAAATAAAAGGCTTAGAACTTTGCGGAGGCTTAAATCCCTTTTGAAGAGAGTCTAAATCAATTTCAACAATCGGAGCCTTGAGACGCTCAAAGGGTTTCCGTGCTCCAATGCAAAGGAGATCGACTTTCTTCTTTTGAAAAAGATTTTGACGAAGGGTTTTCCAAACGATTTCGGGACCGATTCCTTCAGGGTCTCCTGGGGTAACCGCTAAAAGAGTGCGGGAGGTATGAGTGGCCATAGTTTGAGTATCCTTAATGAATCGAGGGTTCGCCTGCTCGATGGATAAAAGCATTTTGTCTTTGTCGGTCGATCCAAAGTTCAATTTGATGCTGGAACTCAGTAGCCATGAGCTGACTACGAATCTCCTCTTTCATTTTTTCAAATTGGCTACTTTCGTTCGAACTCACATCTTCAAGCTTAAGAATGTAATAAGCTAAAGAGGGGTTGCCAAAGATCTCACTTACTTGGCCAATCTTCATATTCTTGAGTTGTGCGCGAATCGCTGGAGACATTTGGTCTTCGGTTAATGTTCCTAAATCGCCTCCAGTTGAAGCAGATGCGTCATCACTGAATCGTTTGGCGACTTCTTCGAAAGAATCTCCTTCACGGATTGCTTTGATTGCTCGTACCGCGACACCTTTGGCAGCAGAAGGTGTTTTGTAATTGTTTGCAGAAATAACGATCATCTTGAGTTTGTAAGAGCGATTTGCGCCAGGTTGTTTTGGATAATGATTATAGAAATAATTTTTGATGTCATTATCAGTGACCGTCACCTTAGCACGGATGTCGCGATCAATGAGGGTTCGCTTGCTTGTACTTGATTGAATTAATTCAAAATAATTCTCAAAAGAGAATCCTTGCTGAGCAAGAGCTTGTTTTAACGTCGTACGATCAATGTGGTTATTCGTTTGGATTGTATTGATCTCTTGTTCGGTTTCCAGTTCAGATACTGGATAAAGTTGTTTGATAAGTTTTTCGTTAATGAGGAAATCGGTGATTTCTTGGTTAGTGGCTTTGTTCCCTTTTTTGGCTAACGCAGTCCCTAGGTACAGCGGGTCCAGCTGAGCTCGTAAATGTTCTGTTTTTCGAAAATGTTCGATATCTGATCGGAGAATTAAAGCAGAGTTTACTGAAGCTTCAAGGCGATCAAGGACGATTCTATTGGCAGCAGATGCAGTATTGGCTGCTGAAGCAAATAAAATGAAACCAACAAAAGCTAGAACGGATTTTATAGTTCTAAAAGGACTCATAGGTCCTTTTTGGCACAGCTTAGCGGAGTTCGGCAAGGACCTGAGGATTTCTTTGGACGGTTGCTTGAGCGATTGTCTCTTCAAGTTCGAGTTTGGCGGCAGAGTTTTCTAAGGCGATCATTGCCTTTTGGACGGCCACTCTAAGAGGAATCTCAATGCCTTTAGGGAGAGCATCATTTTGAAGGGCTAAGGCGGCAGTGGCAATCCAGAGGACTTGTTCTTGGGTAAGAGTAGAAGGGAGATTTTCTCGCAGTGCGTGATATCCTGAAATGGAGAGTCGCCGGCCATCGACCCATAGAACATCATCTTTAGTGGGAGCAAAGAATTGAACCGAACTGTGGGCGAGAAGAGGTTGATGCTGGGATCTTGAGCAAGAACTACAGATAGTTAAAAAAACTAACCCCAGAATGAGAAGTTTTATTCTGGGGTTAAGAGTGATCTGAATGAAATCGGGATGGTCTGCAAAACGCAGCGTCATATTGGTTTAGTTTTTTAAGATCTCTTCGTGGATTGCGACTTGGTTTTTCTTACGGAGATCATTCATGTATTTTTCAAAAAGGTCGATTCGGCGCATTCCAAAAACCATGCGTTTCACTTCCGAAGGATCTACCTGTTCCCAGGTCTTCATGCCAGTCAATTTGATGATGTGATAACCAAATGGCGTACGGAGAATTCGACTTACTTTTCCAACCTTTTTCAGTTTAAGAGCTTCTTCGTAGTACACAGGATCCATGCGATCTTTGGCTTGAAAGTCCATGTCACCGCCCATTACAGCGGCTGGTCCGTCAGAGAGGCGTTGTGCAACTTCGGCAAAGCCTTTGCCAGCGCGAAGTTCCTCTTCCATCTTTTTGATTCTCTCCAGGGCATCTTTTTGTTCTTTAGCCGTGGCATTGGGCTTCAGGCCGACAAAAAGTTGGCTGGTTCGAATCTCAGGATTCTTTTCGTAGAAATTCTTAGCTTCATCATCTGAGATATGGATCTTTTCGAACTCGGAGGTGAGCTTCTTTTCTAAGAGCGCGTTATAGAGAACAGTGTTCACTCTCTCTATGATCTCAGGATCCTTATCCAGACCCGTCTTCATTGCTTCCTGGACACCCATCTCGCGCTTAATGAGGTCTTCAAGGACAGCTTTTTTGCTAGGAGCTCGAAGTTGAAAAAATTTGACGCTGTCTTGGTAGCGTTTGTTGAAGTCTTCCAGGGTGATCACACGCTAATTGATCCGAGCAAGCTCGGTTGCTGCGTGAGCAAAGTTGAACGCTAGGATACCGACGACGTAAAATGCTTTACTCATTCTTTTCATTTCTAGATCCCCCTGTATCTTGTTAAGGGTAACAGCGGTTTTTTAGGTTGGCAATTGTTGTCTAAATGAATGGCATTTTCGGATAGATCTCTTATCGTATTTATATGAGAACCTTAAAAAGTTTGATTTTGATTTCCGCTATCATTATTCAAATGTTTCCTGCCTATAGAGCTGAAGCGGTTGATATTTTGAATACTGCGGAGACGGTTTTTTTTGATCCTCAAGATCGGACTCGGCTAGGTATCGAGATTGAGTTTAAAGGCCTAGGTGCATATGATGCAGCCGAGAAAATACGCTCTATATTAGGTGGAGAGATTCGCAGAAAAGAAGAAAGAATTAAAACGTCAATTCGATCTTATGACTCATCGGGTCATCCTGTTTATAATGAAGTTATTTTGCATGAATTTGAAGTTGTTGATTCTTCAATCGGAAATGTTCTTCTCAAGCCCGAAACCAATCAAATAGATGATGTCAGTGGCAGTGAGAATCTGGAGCATTCCAATCACTCGGCCACTAGCAATAAAAATGTAGTTGTCGAATTAGTGACCCCGCCGATTCGATATCCTGATGTTCAAAAGTTGGATCGGGCTCTTGAAGAGATTAACAAATCAGGTGCTCGAGGCACAGATGCTGAGACTGCGGTTTCAACCCAAGTTAATCTAGAAATGTTCGAAGGCAAACGTGACAAAGTGCATGTTCCGGATATTTTGAATATTCTACGTGCTTATTTGCGACCGGAGCATTCCGAGCAGATCGAAGCCCATCTCGATGTTCCCGATATTCGTAAGCCCTATATTTCTGAATACAGTCCTGGCTTTATGAAAAAGTTATTGGATCCTAAGTATCTTCCAACAGAACGCGAACTCTATGACGATTTTGTGTACCGACAAACGATGGAGTTTTTAGGAGAGCCTATGGCGTGGAGTGATCCTATCGAGAAATTAAAATCTGAACTTTTAAAAAAGCCGAATCCCGTTGTTCCTGAAGTAGTTAAACAGAATCGTCTGAGGTTATCGTCTTTATTGATGTGGATGTTTCCAGATGATCCAATGAGCAAGGTTTATAAGGAAACAGGTTGGGCAGTAGCACGTCCTTTGATTGAGTTTCGAGAATGGAATAATGAATTTAATGCTACCAGTCCATCCCGTCAGGCGCTTGGTTTAAAAAGTTCTGCAGAGAAATATGGTTTTTATGATCACGATCAATTACTGAGCCAACTCAGTGGCGTTGAATCAGGAGCATTTCCTCGCTTAAGAAAAATGGTCAATCGTTCTAAAAAAACAAATCAAATTGTCACGTTTCGTTACTATCTAGGATCTTCGGATTCCTTAAAAAATACGGCGCGTTTAAATAACCTTTCGGCATACGGGTCGGAGCCAGTAGGTTATTTGGTTCCAACACAACAAGGAATTGCTCCTGTTGTCATTCCTGGTGAAAGTGTTGTGCTTCATCGAGATCCTGCCCACGCAAAAAGTATTGTCGGTAAGTACAACCCAAATCTTTTTGATTCCTTAGTGACAGAGACGCTAAAAAATAAATATGCCGAATATCGATTTTTTGAAGACTATGTTCCAGGAATGATGCCAAAAAGTGAACTTTTGAGTAAGCTCGTTGGGAAAAAAACTTCTCCACAAGAAATAAAAAAAATACTGAGTGAAAAGTTTCCTCAAGGCTATTTTATTGAAGGAGTTTGGGGCAAGGAAGAGCCTAAAACCTTTGAACACCCCGACCAATGGATTGTCCGTGAAAAGCTGCCGGTGAGCAGAAAATTTCAGGTTGAAGTCCTTGGAGGAAGAGTTATTGGAGGTGGTTCAACAATTGAATTCGATGCTAAGTCATCCCGGGCAAAAATTTTAAAAATGGTTGAAAAATATGCTCAAAAATTGGTGGACAAGCTGCCTTTGAATCTCCGAGGGCTCCCAATGTCAATGGAGATTGCTTTATTAGATAACGGAAAATTTATGCTGATGAGCTCAAATCCAGGGGGGGATTCCGAATTACTTTACGAAGAAAGACCTGAAAGTATCCATGCTCTAACCTCTTATCTGCGTGAGTATTTTAATAAGCAGAAAGCAGGTAAAAATCCAGTTGAAATGACTAGCGAGGAGCAAGTGGAGTTTTTACAAAATAAATTGAGTGCGTGGGGAATCGATGCCTCTTCTCAGTACTCTCATCTGCGATTCATCAATAAACGATGTGAAACGTTATTTTCGATCGTGAACCCTTCTGGTGCTTTTTAGTTCTCCAGCACGCAGGTCCTTAAGAAGCTTTTCCATTCCGAACAGGAGTTCTCGCAAAGTTCCGGTTTCTAGTTTTGCGACAAATCTTGAATCTGGAAGGAGTTGATAGCGATCGGGTTTACTTGCAACAAGTGCAATCGCACTTGCTGGATTCAGGCCGCTTTTTGCACCGGGTAGCATGGAAATTTTTTCTGGGCCTACAGTGAGTGATTCGATTCCATTGTGTTTCAGTAGTTGCTTGAGGCGGATAAGCCAAATGAGGTTTTGAGCTTCGACCGGCAGGGCACCGAATCGATCTCGCAGCTCCTCTTCTAGTGCGGTGATCTCACTTTCTCGGGTTGTTGCCGAAAAACGTCGATAAAGAGATAACCTTTGATGGATATCCGGGACAAATTCTTCAGAAAGGAAAGCAGGGAAAGGTGTCTTAATCTCAGGTTCTCGTGCAGTTTCTTCAAGAGAAGGTAGTTTACCTTGAAGTTCGTGAATTGCCTCTTCGAGAAGTTCCATATAGAGGTCAAAACCAACCGCATTAATATTGCCGGACTGCTGAGCACCAAGGAGGTCCCCTCCTCCTCGAATTTCTAAGTCATGGCTTGCTATATGAAAGCCGCTCCCGAGTTCGACAAATTTTTGGATTACTTCGAGTCGACGTTTTGCATCATGGGTCACCGCACCTTCATCTGGGATGAGGAGATAAGCATAGGCCCGACTCTCACTTCGGCCTACCCGACCACGTGTCTGATAAAGTTGAGCAAGCCCTAAAGTGTCTGCGCGATTGATGATGATCGTATTTGCCGAAGGGACATCGAGTCCAGATTCAATAATGGTTGTGCATACAAGAACATTGGAACGTTTTTGATAAAAGCCAATCATGGCTTCCTCAAGTTCCTTTTCACTCATTTGGCCATGCGCCACACTGACGGTTGCACTGGGTACGAGTTCGCGAATGGTCTGAGCCATCTCATAGATAGACTGGACACGATTGTGTAAAAAAAACACCTGTCCGCCGCGGTTCAGTTCAGAGAGAATAGCACGTTGAATCAGGGGTTCGTCAAATCGCGAGACATAAGTCCGGATGGGGAGTCGATCGACTGGCGGAGTATTGATTAGGCTAATATCTCGTAATCCAGAGAGCGCCATATGCAGCGTTCGCGGAATGGGTGTAGCCGTAAGAGTAAGAACGTGCGTATTGATCTTAATCGTTTTGAGGCGTTCTTTGTGTTCCACTCCAAAGCGATGTTCTTCATCAACAATCACGAGGCCAAGATCTTGAAATTTGACCTGATTTGATAAGAGACGATGCGTACCGATGATGATGTCAATTTTTCCAGTGGCCAAATTTTCTAGAATTGCTTTTTGCTCTTTTGAAGTCTTAAAGCGAGAGATCGATTCGACTTGAATCGGATAGTCTTTCATTCTCGCTTTGAAAGACTGTTCGTGTTGAAAGGCAAGAACTGTCGTAGGTACTAAAACAGCAACCTGTTTGCCTTCACAGACTGCTCTAAATGCAGCGCGAATCGCGACTTCTGTTTTTCCGTATCCGACGTCTCCACAGACTAAGCGATCCATGCTTCGGCCTGATTCAAGATCACGAAGTGAATCTCTGATTGCCTTGAGTTGATCAGGGGTTTCTTCGAAAGGGAACTGTGCTTCAAACTCTTGGTAAAGAGAATCTGGAGGCGAGAAGCGAATTCCAGGTCTTAATTTGCGTTCGGCATAAAGTCGAATGAGATCAATAGCGAGTTTTTTAACTGCCTCTCTGACTTTATCTTTTGTTTTGTTAAACTGCTGAGTGCCTAAACGGTCAAGAGTGAGTCCCTCGTTTGATCCGATATATTTCTGAACAACATTAAGACGGTAAACAGGGAGATAAAGCTTATCTTTGTTTGCATATTCTAAAAGGAGAAAGTCGCTCGGTGCACCAGAAAGGTTGAGACGGACTAAGCCATGATAACGGCCAATTCCGTGATCGACATGAACAACGGCATCTCCAACTGAAAGGTCAGATAAAGTTTGGAGATTCGACCAAGATTTTGCAGAGGAATTAGCTTCCTCTAATTCTGATTCCGTTTCAGGGCGGACGGAGGATCGTTTTTGCTTGCGCTTATGGGGAGTGCCAAGGATCTCCTCTTCGGTGAGGATGACTAATCCCTCAGCTGGCCATTGAAACCCTTCCGAAAGGTTTCCAATTTCAGTGAAGCAGCTTAAGTTGCGCTCGCCGAATAAGAAGCGAATTCGATCGACTTGGCTTTGAGTCGAAGCCAGAGCGATAATCTTGAAACCCTGTTTTTGCCAAAGTCTGAGTTTAGGTTCGAGGTTTTCTAAAGAGTTCTTGGACCCTTGTTTAAGCTCTGTATTGGGTACAACCAAGACCTGATGATAGTTCTGTGTTCCTTTTTCGAGCGTTTCAATATTTGAGAGTTGGACTTGGTCAAAAAAGAATCGCGTTTTTTTACGAACATCAGCTTCAAGTAAAGAATTCCAAATATAGAGAGAGGAAAACTCCGGCAAAATCAAGGAAGCTCTTACGGCTTCTTCGCTCAGACGATTTTGTTCTTGTTGGAAGGTCTCCCACTCTTCGATGCAAGAGAGTTCATGAATCCAGATGATTTGAGCGTCGCCAACATAGTCCCAAAGAGATTCAGGTTTTTCATAAGCAAAGGGAGCCCAGGCATCGCAATGGTCGGGGTAACTAGAATTTTGAACCGAAGCGAGAATGGGATCCCGGATAATTCTCGGAATTCCTTGGTCGTCTGATCTTTTTTTGAGTTCCTCCCTCAAGTGAGTCGAAGTCAGGGCGTTGATCAATACTTCTCTAGCAGGGGCGAGAGAGATTTTTTGAATCGCTTCATTTTCTTTATTGAGAGTGCGCTGCGTATTTGGGTCAAAATACCGGATGCGTTCGATTTGATCTCCAAAAAGTTCGATTCGAATGGGACGATCTAAGTTTGGAGCGAAGACGTCGACTATTTCACCTCGAGCTGCGAATGTGCCCGGGTCTTCAACGGTGTCGACTCGAAAGTAGCCACTTTCGATAAGGCGAGACATTAGGGCTTCGCGTGTGCCGAGGCTATCGTCAACCTTTAATAAGATAGAGTTTTTTTGAAAAACGTTTCGTGGAAGGGTGGTCTGACAGGAGGCGGCAAGAGTTGTTATAATAACGTGTGGGGTTTCGCCTTTGCTCTCAATCAGGGATTGCAAGACTTCCAGTCGCGATAGTCGAGTTCGAATCGATGGGGTGATCGAATGAAAAGGGGACTGATCCCATGTTGGCAAAACAGAAAATTTGACAGGCTTTCTGATGAGTAAGGAGTTCAGGCATTCTAAATTAGATGCGAACTCATTAGCTAAATCTAGGTTAGGACAAAGGACTACAAATATCCTCTGTTTTTGAGATGAGTTGCCTATGGTCTCTATGTACCGAGCTAAAAAAAGAGCTTGAGCAGAAAGATTGGCCCCTTGAATATGCAAAGGTTCATTTTGGCTGGCGGCTGAATGTGAGATTGACGCAATGTTGGCGCTAGATTGCACACTTGTAATCTACTTACCTTGACACAAATTTTCAACTTCAGTAGTCTTTTCGCGAGCTTCAAATTAAAAATTCCTTAACGAGCTTGGAGATCCATGTCCAGTAGCTGGAATGTTTATTATGTTATTTTTCTATCAGCGCTCCTGGCAGTGGGGCTTCCCGCGACTCTAGCGTTGTTTTCACGTTTCGTTTCTGGAGGAGCAGTCAGGGAGCCTTTACAACAAGCAAAAATTCCAGATCAAGTTTCGAGCGTGAATGAGCCGCTGTTGAGGCGTCGAATTAATGGTCGGTTTTTTCTCGGGGTAAATGCCGCTCTGATTTTGATTACTTTGATTTTAGCAATCATTCCTTGCGTGGTTCAATTACAGAATCCCAGTGATCAAAATAGTATTTTTCGAGTGCTGATCGCGATGATTACAATCTCCGGATTTGCTGCAATAGGGTTGCTTTATTCAGTGAAAAAAGGTGATCTGCACTGGCTAGAGTCTTTTCAAAAGGACTCGAAAGGGCAGATGAAATGAAAACAGGGTCATTTTATCTCTCGACGGTTGGAAAAATATTTCAATGGGCGCGAGCTCAATCGCTCTGGTATATTCCTGTGAGCGGTGGATGCTGTGCTGACGAAGTTATGAATTCTTTAGGTAATACCTATGACTTGGAGCGGTTTGGTTGCATTCCTCAGGTTGACCCAAGACAAGCTGACCTTCTCATTGTTTCAGGGGTGATTTCTCATAAAGCTGCGCCCCATCTCAAGGCGCTCTATGAGTCGATGCCTACACCTAAGTATGTTCTTGCCGTAGGTTCTTGTGCAAGTTGTGGAGGGATTTTTTCTTCTGAGTTGAGTTATGCGGCTGTACCAGGTTTAGATCAGATTATTCCGGTGGACGTTTATGTTCCAGGATGCCCGCCAAGGCCGGAAAGCATCATGAACGGGCTTATTGCACTACAGGATAAAATCAGTGGAAATCCTCGAGCTCATATCGAAAATTAATGCTGCTGCACCGGGAGCATATCTCCATAAGAGTCGCTTCGGAGGGAGTGATCAAACCTCTGTTTGGTTGGATCTTCGAAAGATTCGCGATGTAGCTTTGCTTCTTTGCAATGACCCTATGATTCGTTTGGATTGGCTAGAGAATATGTCAGTTGCGCACGTCGATGACGCTCTAGTGGTTACTTATTTTTTACGTTCGTGGAATGATCCTCGTTTGAATCTTTCACTGCGGGGTTCTATTGTAATGGATCGCAAGAAAGAACAGGATGATCGAGTAGAACTTCCATCGATTTCGGATATTTGGTTGACAGCTACTCCGATGGAGCTTGAAGCGAGTGAGCTTTTTGGAATTCGCTTTTTAGGAGGAAGTCAAAGTAATTCAGGTAGTCACTCAATTCTTCCTGAAGGATGGAGCGGTTTTCCGCTTCGGAAGATGAGGCATTCAAGAGGGAATAAAGATGTTTAAACCAACTCTCGAATGTTTGAACGCAGATGTGACCACATGGGAAATTGGCCCTTATTATAGTGCATTGCCTGGTCCAATGAAGTTGAAGCTTCGCTTAGATGGCGAAATCATTATTTCAGGACAAGTTGAGACGGGTTTTTTACATCGCGGTCTAGAAAAAGCCTTTGAATTAAATTCTTGGAATTCTTCGATTATATACGCAGACCATCTCGATTCCGAAGGAGCGGTTTTTGGAGAACTTGCTGTTTGTCTTGCTGCGGAGGAAATTGCTGGAATCTCCCCGCCTCCTCGAGCACAAGCTATCCGATTGATTTTGTCTGAGTTGACTCGAATTTCTTGTCATCTCAATTATGCCGTTAAAATAGGGCGTGCAGTTGGAAGCGAAACCTTTACACATTATGTTTTAAGAGATCGAGAAAAGTTGCTTGATCTTTTTGAGCTTCTTACGGGAGCTCGGTTTTCTTTGAGTTTCCTTCGTTTTGGCGGTGTAAAAGCAGATGTTACTGAAGGATTCATTGAACGAGTTATTGAGACTTGTGATCTCTTGCGAGTGAGACTCAAAGAATACAATGATTTGTTGACGTTCAATCAGGTTTTCTTAAAAAGAACTTCGGGTGTGGGTCAGATCTCAAAAGAGCAAGTTATGCGATGGGGAATTACGGGTCCAAATGCGCGTGCTTCAGGTGTTTCTTTTGATATTCGAAAGACTCATCCTTATAGCGAGTTTGAAAAAGTCGATTTTCATGTTCCAGTAAGCAATTCCAAGGGAACTCATGGTGGAGACGCTCATGATCGATTTCTCATTCGATTGCTTGAAATTGAACAAAGTTTAGAAATGCTTAAAGTATTTGCTGATAAAATTCCGTCTGGACCTTTTTTAGAAACTAAATCGGGAAGTGATTTTAAAGTGCCCAGGGGAGAAGGATGGATTCGAATCGAAAGCTCACGAGGCTTTCTCGGGTGTTACTTGATGTCAGACGGCGGACTGTCGCCATCGAGAGTTCAATTTCGTACACCTACTTCTTCGAATCTTTTAGTGATTCCAGAAGTTGTTGTTGGACTCAAGATTGAGGACTTACCTTTAGTTCTTGCAAGCTTAGATTTAAATATTGCAGAGGCTGACCGATGAACTTGGAATCCATTTCAACCATTTCTTGGATAAGTCTGATGCAAGATCAGCTGGGTACGTCTTCTTGGAGGATTGCTTTATTTGGGCTGAGCTTAATTTATGGATTAATCATCCTGCCTACTGGTGCAGTGATGTCTTATTTGGAACGGAAGCTCCGGGCAGATTTTCATGCCCGCATTGGTCCTAGCCGTGCGGGACATGCTGGAATTTTTCAACCTTTGGCTGATACATTGAAGCTTTTGCAAAAAGAAAAGTATTCACGCTCCACTTGGACAGAAATGCTATGGATTGGTTTTTATACCATGGCTTTTTATTCGATCGTAGCGGTGATGCCTCTTGGATCGATTGCCCTCTTAGTAAATACGGATATGAGTGCGTTTTTGCCGTTCTGGGCGGCACTTGTACTTGCTTTCGGGACTATGGTTTTTGGTTTGAGTCAAGATTCTGTGCCAGGTTGGTTTGGCGGAGTCCGTGTGGCTGCGCAAGCATTAGCTGGAGCTTTTCCTGCGATAGTCGCAATTCTTTGTGTAGGTCTTCAAGCCGGTGGGTTTAGCTGGAGTTCGATGGCTGCAGTTCAGGGGGCTTCTCCATTTTCGTGGACTGTGGCTAATCCATTTGAGCTGATTGCTTTTTTTGCATTTGTGGGTGGAGGGATGATCCTTTTAGGTATTCCACCTTTAGATACTGGCTTGTCGATGCCCGATATTCATGGCGGAGTGATCTCTTCTCTTTATGGTAAGAGATACAGTCTATTTCGGTTTTCTAGATTTTACGGTTTTTTCCTTTGGTCGGTTATTGCGGTGACTATGTTTCTCGGAGCATGGATTCTTCCTTTTGGTCTTTCAGAAATATTAAGGCTACAAGAACGATTTATTTTATTGGGTTCTTTAGAATTACTTTGGATTTTATTGAAGACGGTCCTTTTGATGTTAGTAGTGTCATCCGTCGCGCAAGTGGTACCTCGAGGCCGTGTCGATCATGTCACTGATTTTTCATGGAAGGTTTTGAGCCCATTTTCTTTATTGGCTTTGATTGGGTACACCGTCTGGATCGGCTTGAGGACATTTCTATGAAGATCTCGGTCTTTTCCGGTATCGTGAAATATTTTCAAGATGTTTATCAAGGCTTCAGATCCGTGATGAATTCTTATTCGGCGGCATTGCCTTATGTATTAGGAATGGGAGAGCTTCGAAAAGAAGTTACCGAACAATATCCTGATCCGATTTCATCAAAAACTCCAGACGATTTGCCTCCACGAAGTCGCGGAATTTTGTTTAATGATATTGAACGTTGCACTGGCTGTCGGGAATGTAAGCAAGTTTGCCCTTCGCGAGCAATTGAAATCGAAACCGAGATTCGTCCTGATACGAATCAGGTTTGGGTGAGTACCTTTAATATAGACATGGCAAAATGTGTTTTGTGTGGCCTTTGCGTCGATGCGTGTCTGCCTAATTCTTTAGTTCATACCCGACAATATATTCAATCAGCTTATAACCTCTCTGAACTCATGATGAGCTTTGGAAAAGGTCCGATTACGCCTAAACAACGAGTAAATTGGGAGATTGCTAGACGAATTAAGGAAAATGATGAGGTCTTAATATGATTCTTTGGATCTTTTCCTTGATTGCTCTAGTTGCTGTAGTGATTGCAGCATTTGCTGGAGATGTTCGACGAGTGACTCTTGCTCTATGGATTGCGGGATTGAGTGTAGGATGTATTTATCTCACTCTTAGCGCTGAGGTTCTTGCGATTATTCAGTGGATTCTTTCTACATTGACTGCAATTTCTTTTACGTTTTTTGGCGCGATGTTTGGTGAGTATGGATCTCGTGAAGGTGGCACTTCGAATTTCATAGCGTATTTTAAAGACGGGAGGTTTTTACTTACTTCTTCTGGTCTTTTAGTTGGAATCGGATTTGCTGCGCTGATCTGGCTAGGTGCTGGCCGTATTCATCCTAATTTTTTGATCGTTCCAGAGAGTGGCAACGACATTGCTGCTCTGGGTAAGTCAATAACTGACCATCATTTATTGTCTCTCGAAGTTCTCGCGTTGACTCTTTTTTTGGCGTTGATTGGGGGAGGCGTCTTGGCGCGTCCTGAAGTCCAAGGAGAAGTTCAATCATGATTTGGCTTGCTGGTTTAATCGGAGGGATGGGGCTGGCCTGCTTAATTTTGAGAAGCACGCTTCTTGGAATTATGGTTGGAATTCAGCTTTTGATTTTAGGTGGAACACTGATCTTTGTTTTAGCAGGGATTTCTTCAGGGGCACGCCTCGAGGGACATGTAGTAGCTTTATTTGTCACTTTAGGAGGGATGGCTCAGTTGGTCGCAGGCTTTGCTCTAGCTATCCGACTCTTCTACCTGAGAAATAAAACCGAAATGAGCGAATTGCGGTCATTGAAGCGATGATACAAGTATTAGAAGCATCTCAAATAGTGATTTTGTCAATTCTGATTCCATTGTTAGCAGCGATGGTGGTCTGGATTTGGGGAAAAAAGATAGCGCGCCAAGGGGACTGGTTAATTGGGATTGCGTTGCTTCTTTCTTTGATCGGATTGGCTTTGAGTGGAGTTCATTTATATCAGCATGGTTTTAAATCTGAGTTTTTGCAAAAAGGCTGGATCTGGTCTCGAACTCAAGCTGGATCGATTACGGTTGGAGTATTTCTAGATTTCAGTGGATTATTCTTTGCTGGATTTTCAGTTTTGATGGGTCTTGTTTTTCTTTCACATAGGACTTTGCTCAAAAAAGAACCTTTCGTCGATCGGATTTATGCTGCTCTGGGTTTTGCTATTTCTGGTCTCATGTTTTCTTGGTTTGCTCTGACTCCTTGGTTTGCTCTGATGGGCTTAGTGCTCACAGCTTTTGGAGGATTTACTGCGTTAGGTGCTCGTTGGGGTGAGTCGCCTGATGCTCATTTAGTTACTCGCTTTATTACAGAGAAAATGTCAGGGATCATTCTTGCTATTTTAGGCGTATGTGGGATGGCGGCTTCTCGGCAATCATTTAATTGGTTGACCGACGTTGTTGATACTGTGGGCTTAGCTCACATTGCTCCCAATGATTTTTTGAGTGCAGTTCTTTTGGTGGCAGGACTTTATATTCAATCCCAGCCATTCCCTTTTTTAGGGAGTTTAGCGCAATCTTCTGGAACTTTAATTTCTATCCGAACCATTTTGGTACAAATGTCCCCTGCTGTTGCGTCATTTGCTTGCTTTTTTCGATTAGAAACTCAGTTAAAAGCAATTGGGCTTTTCCCTCATATTGGCTGGATCTATTTGATTTCTGCTTTTTTGGCTCTAGCAATGGCAGTCGCTCAACCTCGTTGGCAGGCTAGTTTTGGAGCATGGCTTTCGGCAGTTACATCCATTTGTATCGCTGCTCTAGCGTTCGCTGGACAGTGGAGTGGACTCTCTCTCCTTCTGGGCGTTTTTGTAGGAGTCGTAGCATTTGCTTCAAGTGCTACGGCTATGAATGAAGAAATTCCTTCGTCTCCTTTTTCGATTGTTCGCAGTCGCTGGATGAAGGTGGTTGGATTTTTGGGGATGAGTTCAGCAACCGGCATGATCGGTTTTATTTCTGCAAATGGAATGATCCGCTGGTTTTCGCTTTCTTGGACAACGCCCGTGATGGCCTGTTTTGTTCTCTTGGTTTTCTGTCTTTTGTGGTTCATGGGTTGGAAGCTCATGTGGAAACTCAATCTGAGTGCGCGGCCTGTTGAAATGAGCTGGATTGCAATCCTTTGTACTTTCTTTTTTATCTTCATCGCTTTAGCTATTTTTTGGGTAGGTTCAGTGACAGGAGGATTATTTCCTGGTGATTTTGACCAGGTATTGCCGTCATTGTTTCAAAATCTGTTTATCGAGGGACAGGATAAAATTTCGCAACAAGATAGTTCCACTCTCATTTCGTCCGTATTTTTTGGGATGTTTGTTCTTACTTTTGGGGTGGCTTTTGCAGTTGCTCGGAAAGAAAAGATACAAACCAAAACAAAGGCTCTTTCTCAGTTTAGCCAAACAGTTGCATTAGGATATCGGATTGATGAGTTGTTTCGATTTTTGTTCAATGGCTTGATCTCATTAGGGCGCGGAATCGAAAATTTAGTAGATCAAAAAATATGGTCAGAATGGATGCCAGATGTCATGGCTCAATCCATTCGTCGGATTTCTCTTTGGGTCTCTCATGCTGATGCGAAGGTTTATCAAAGATTTTTTATAGTTTTAAAAAATGGAGTAGAAGCTCCTGCAAAGGCACTTCAACTTTTACAAAACGGCGATGTTCAATGGTACCTTCTTTTTGCCATTGGATCGAGCATCGCGATACTGATACATTTCATGAAATTTTGAGAGGGACGTGTGACTCACCACTTAATTAGCTTGATGGTTTTTCTTCCCTTGGTTGGAGCAATCCTTCAGGCATTTCTGCCGCCAACTCAACATGAATCTTCCGCTGGACCAGGATGCTCGGTAGCTTTGATTACCAGTTTCTTGGCTAGCATTTGCGGGATCGCTTTGGTTTCTTTGATGGACCCTCAGAGCGCTGATTTGCAAATGGTTGAGACTTTGTCTTGGATTGGTTCTTACTCGATCCAATATCAAATGGGTTTAGATGGTCTCAATGCGTTGATGGTTCTATTAGTTGCACTGATTTTTCCTGTTTTAATTGCTTCTGAATGGAATCAGAAACTAGGGGTGCGAGGGATGTATGCTCTTTTTCTAGTGCTTCAATCCTCGCTAATGGGTGCTGTTTGTGCACAAGATCTTTTTCTCCAGTTTTTCTTTTGGGCGCTGAGTGCATTTCCCTTTTATTTATTGATTGGAATTTGGGGAGGAGAAGAACGAGAAAAAGCCGCATCTCGGTCTTTGGTGGCGGCGTCATTTGGAAACGCCCTCTTTTTTGCAGCCCTTATTTTGATTTATTATTCAGTAGATCCTCATACTTTTTCGTTAAAAGTACTTGCGGGTGAAAAACTGAATGAGAAAGTATTTCAATTTCTTGGACATCCTCGATCAGTTTCTCATGTGGCATTTGCTTTGATGAGTCTTGGTCTTGCGTTGCGAGCTCCTATTTGGCCATTCCATGGATGGTTTACTGGAGTTGCTAAAGCCGCTCCTTCTTCTGTTCTTGTTCTTTTTACTGCGGTTCAGGCCCCTGTTGCGGCTTATATCTTTTCAAGAGTTATTTATTCATTGTTTCCAGAGGCTCTGCTTGATGTTGCTCCTTATATTGTAGGATTGGGAACTGTGAATCTTTTGATCGGCATTCTTTGTGCCCTCGCTCAAAGGGGACTGCGAACGCTGTTAGCATTTTTCTGTCTAAGCCAGATGGGCCTGGTTTTAATTGGAATCGGTTCATTGAGCGAAGCTGGTTTTGTAGGGGCAATTTATCAATTGATGTCATTGGGTTTTGCTCTCGGCGGCGCTGGCCTGCTCTTTGGACTCATTATGAATCGAGCGGGGCATTCGTCCTTTGTCAATGAGCAAGGGCAAAGCGTGTTGGGAGGTATTGCGATTAAGGCGCCGGTCATTGCAGTTGTCGGCGGCATTTTTGTTGCCTCAATCCTAGGATTCCCAGGACTCGGTGGATTTGTTGGAAGCTCGCTTGTGGTGATGGGTAGTTATTCTGTTCAGCCTTCGCTGGTGATTCTTAGCGGCCTCGCTTTAATTTTAGGAGTCCACTGTTTATTTAGCGTATATCGCTATATTTTTCTGGGTGAGGGTCATCAGACGGTACGGGCATTTCAAGATCTTTCGTCCTGGGAAAGAATCTATTTATTTCCGATGGTGATTGGACTTCTCGTGTTTGGGATATATCCAAAACCCTTTCTCGATTTAGTCAAACCAACGATTGTAGCACTGCTCTCCACCGTTAAATAAAGTGAAAGGAAAAGCGCGATGAATGAGTTTTTCCTAATCATGCCAGAAGTTCTCATTATCTTAACCCTTGCGTTTGTTCTTTTTGGAGAGCTTTTTTATTCAGGTGAAGAGCGGCGGTTGATTATCCCTACAGCTGTCATGGGGTTGGCAGGCGCTTTTGTTCAGACTATTTTAACTTATCAACAGCCGGCGACCCAAATCTTCGGAAACACATTTTCGGTTGATGGGCTTTCTCTTTTTTTTAAGCTTCTTTTTATTGTGCTAGCTGGACTATCCATCGTGTCTGCTTCACAGAGTCGAGAACTGGCTAAGGAGAGAAGAACTGAGTACATTGCACTGATTCTCGCGTCGACTTTGGCTATGTGCTTGGCAGCTTCGGCTACTGATCTTGTGCTGGCATTCTTGGCAATTCAGTGTGTGAACATTTTAGGCTATTTTATTGCTAGTCAGGGAAAAAACTCTATTTTCTCAATTGAAGCGGCAGTAAAGCTTATGATTTTTAGCGCGGTATCGGGAGCCTTCCTTCTTTATGGGGCGGCACTTTTATTTTCTGCAACACACACGCTCAATATTTATGACATGCATGCGGCCTTGATCAAGGCTCCCTTATCTCATAGCGAGGCGTTGATTATTTTCATGATGATCTTTCTTTCGTTGAGTTTTCAGTTTGCCGCATTTCCGATGCATTTTTGGGCTCCAGATGTCATTGAAGGAATGCCCACTCCTACGTCTTCTTTTCTATCGGTAGGAGCTCGAGCAGCAGGCATGGTGGTTGCCTTGCGTGTTCTTATTGGAGTTTTTGCCAAAGTAGATTCGGTCGGCGGTCAATGGCAGGCGATGGATGCATTAGATTGGACTCAGATTGTTGCCCTTATTTCTGGGATCACTATGGTAATTGGATCGCTTCTTGCTTTCCGTCAGAGGGCAGCCAAAAGGATGGTGGGTTGCCTGATCGTAGCTCAGAGTGGTTTTTTACTTCTTGGCTTGCTTGTTTTGGACCAAGTTGGAGTTTCTGCGCTTCTTTTTAGTCTAGTCATCGAGCTTTTTGCGATAGTTGGGATTTTTTATGTCCTATCCTATTTTTTCGATCAAGTAGGTTCGGATCGCTTTTCTGATCTCGGTGGTTTTATGGGGCGGGCCGTTCCTGAGTCGATGTGTCTGTTTTTTTTCCTGCTCAGTTTGGTCGGAATTCCTCCTTCTCCGGGCTTTATCGGAAAATTTGGATTAATTCAGGCTGTCATTCGTCATCAGTGGGTATTTTTGGGGATTGTAGCAATTTTTTCGATGGCGATATCAACAGTCGCAGTGGCTAGGTTTATTTATGCTTTGTCGGGAGATTTAAGGCTGACATTGAACTCGCCTCTTCCTTCGTCGAGGAGTCGGAAAATTTTTCTGGTGGCCTTAATTTCTCCTATCGCGATTGCAGGAATTTGGGCTCAAGGGCTACTTGACTGGGTTGGAAAATCACTGAACTTTATTTTCTGGTAGCACCAGAAGGTCCAGGAAGCTATATGAAGTATCATGGCTTATATTCCTGTTCTGATCCTTTTAATATTGGGTCTCATTCTTGGTAGCGTCATCCTTGTGATGTCGTCCCTTTTGGGACCAAATCTTCCAAGTAAAAGAAAGAACATGCCCTTCGAATGCGGAGTTCCTCCTGTCGGAGATGCTCGACATCGCTTTTCAGTTCGATTTTATCTGGTGGCGATTTTGTTTCTTCTCTTCGACGTTGAGGCGATTTTTTTCTTCCCTTGGGCAGTTGTTTACAAAAAATTCCTGAGCATCAATTCCTTTATTCTCGTTGAGATGGCATTTTTTGTAGCAATTTTATTGGTTGGTTATTTCTACGTGCTGAAAAAAGGCGCGTTGGAATGGGAGTAAAAGGAGTTTTACATGGGTAAAGATGGTTCTGTCGCTTACATAACGACAAAGCTGGACGCTTTTATCGATTGGGGACGTAAAAATTCTCTGTGGCCTCTTCCGTTCGGAACCAGCTGCTGTGGCATCGAAATGATGGCCACCTTAGCAGCGGACTACGACATGTCCCGATTTGGTGCGGAGGCTATTCGTTTTTCTCCTCGTCAAGCGGACCTTTTGATCGTTGCAGGTATTATCAATTTGAAAATGGCTCCTGTTCTTAAGACCGTCTATGACCAGATGAGTGAGCCTAAGTTTGTGATTTCAATGGGAGCATGTGCATCTTCTGGCGGAATTTTCAACGTTTACAGTGTTCTGCAGGGGATCGATAAAATGATTCCCGTGGACGTTTATGTTCCAGGATGCCCGCCTTCTCCTGAAGGACTGCTCGATGCTTTATTGAGACTTCGAGAAATGGTGGCCAAGGGAGAAACTCATTCTCACAAACGGATAGCGGCTCTGGCAAAAGGACAACAAGTCAACGCAACTTGATCTGGCTTGTCCGATTTTTTTCACTTTTTGAGGTGCGCGAAAAATGGATATCAGAAAACCGATTCCCACCAATGGTGGTGACTGGCTTACAAAATTTGGCGAAAGCTGGAAATTGCAAACCGAAAAACTCAAAGAAAAGTTTAGGGATGTGATTGAAGACGTCCTAATGCCGCCTGCATACCCAACTGATGTGCCTATTGTTTTCGTTAAGAAGGATTCGATTGTCGAAGTTCTTCGTTTTTTGAAAACCACTTCCGGTTTTGAATACGAATTTTTGTCAGATATTACGGCCACGGACGAAGAGACGCACCCTCGCTTTCGTGTGGTCTACAATCTTTTTTCTCCGACGCGTCATTGGCGAATTCGTGTCAAAGTTTGTGTCGCAGAAAATGAAGAAGTTCCAACAGCTATTCCTGTGTGGAAAGGCGCTGATTGGGCTGAAAGAGAAGTTTGGGACATGTACGGGATTCGTTTTAAAGGACATCCTGATCTACGACGTATTTTGATGGATAACCGGTGGGAAGGTCACCCGCTTCGTAAAGATTATCCTCTTCGCGGCTATCAGGTGTTTTCTGAGCCAGAAGCTGCTGATCCGACCTTGTTGGAGTAGATGCCATGAAGGATTTAAATAAATACGAATTGAGTACACTCAGCGGCATTCATGTAGAGCATGATCCAGATGATCTTTGGGGCGATTCGCGGGTTGTTGTGAATATTGGTCCGACTCACCCAGCGATGCATGGCGCGCTCCGCATGGTCGCAAAGCTGAACGGTGAGACCATCGAAAAGTCTTACTGTATGTTTGGTTACACTCATCGAGCCAAAGAAAAGCTAGGTGAAAATCGAACTTACCATAATTTTGTGGTCTATACGGATCGCTTAAACTACTGCTCTGCGCTTTTGAATAACGTTGTTTATGCGATGTCAGTTGAAAAGCTCATGGGCGTTGAAGTTCCAGAGCGTTGCACTTGGATCCGCATGATTTGTTGTGAGTTGGCACGTGTGATTGACCATCTCATTTGTATCGGTATCAATGCTGTGGACTTAGGTGCTTTCTCGTTTTTCCTGTATGGATTCCATCAACGAGAAGAAGCTTACACCCTGATTGAAAAGTTGGCCGGAGCTCGGTTAACCACTTCTTATACTCGTATTGGCGGACTAGTAGCAGATGCGCCCGAAGGCTTTGAAAAAGAACTGAAAGCTTGGGTCAATAAGACTCGTCGAGTGATCGATGAAATGGATCGTCTGTTAACTGGCAATCAAATCTGGCTTCAGCGTACGGTAGGAGTTTCTGTTTTTAATAAAGAACAGTGCATGCAGTATAGCTATAGCGGGCCGAATGCCCGGGCTGCTGGAATTGATTTAGATCTTCGTCGTGATCAGCCGTGCATGTTCTATAAAAATGTTGAGTTTGATGTTCCAGTTGGAAAAAATGGCGATGTTTTTGATCGGTATATGGTGCGTTTGGCCGAGATTCGCCAGTCACTCAATATTCTTTCTCAAATTGCGGACAAGTTAAAGCCAGGTCCTATTTGGACGGAAGACAAGCGTGTTAGAATTCCAGATAAAGACGTGGTTTACAACACCATGGAAGGATTGATTCATCACTTTAAATTCTTCATGAATGGTTTTGATGTACCCGAAGGCGAAACTTATACCCAATTTGAAGCAGCCAACGGTGAGTTGGGTTTCTACATTGTCAGCAAAGGAGCCCCTCGTGCGCATCGGATGAGAATCCGTGGGCCTTCCGTATGGCATTATCAGGGTCTAACCCCGATGGTTCAGGGCGAAAAAATCGCAGATATGGTTGCTGCTTTGGGCAGTATCAATATCATCGCTGGCGAGTTGGATCGGTAGGAGAATAAGAAATGACAAATTCTGAAGTCGGAAAAAAGCTTCTTTCGCAGAAGTTCTACGACGAGATGAAGAAGCTTGAACCTCGGTACCCGACCCAGGTGGCATTGCTTTTACCTGCGCTCCATGCAGCTCAAGATGAACATGGCTGGCTTTCTCCAGAAGTGATGGATGAAGTCGCAGCTTACATCGGCATTCATTCTGCGCAGGTGAGAGAAGTGGCGAGCTTCTACACCATGTATAATTTGAAGCCCGTCGGAAAGTACCATCTTAAAGTATGCACGAACGTTGCTTGCTGTCTCCGCGGTGCCGAGGAGTTGGTTGAGCACGTTGAAAAAAAATACGGCATTCATTGTGGAGAAACCACCCATGATCGCAAATTCACTTTGATGGAAGAAGAATGTCTCGGCGCATGCGGGACCGCGCCAGCGATGATGCTCAATAACGATTATCACGAGAATCTCTCAGTTGAGCAGCTCGATAAGATTTTGGATGGGTTGGAGTAATCTATGACTCAGGCTAATGAAACACTTTTTATCCAGCATTTCAAAGAAAGCTCTCGTCCGCTTTCCTACTATCTGGAAAAAATGAATGGTTACACCGCAGCTAAAAAAGCTCTTGTAATGCCTCAGGACGACATCATTAACGAAGTGAAGAAATCGAATCTTCGTGGTCGTGGTGGCGCCGGATTTCCTACTGGAATGAAGTGGGGTTTTATTCCAAAGCAATCAGCTAAACCCAAATATTTAGTTTGTAATGCTGACGAATCAGAGCCAGGGACTTTCAAAGACCGCGATCTGATGCGTTACACCCCTCACCTTCTGATTGAAGGTATGATGATTGGTGGGTATGCTATTGGTGCAAATACCGGATACATTTATATTCGCGGTGAATACACTCGCGAAGCAAAGCTTTTGAATGAAGCCATTCAAGAAGCTTATAATAATGGATATCTCGGTAAGAATATCATGGGTACGGGTTTTAACTTTGACTTGACCGTGCACCGTGGTGCTGGCGCCTATATCTGCGGTGAAGAGACTGCTCTTTTGAATTCTCTTGAAGGAAAACGTGGCGAGCCCCGAGTAAAACCACCGTTCCCTGCTCAAGCAGGTGCTTTTGGTGGTCCGACTATTGTGAATAACGTTGAAACGCTCACTTCTGTTCCATTTATTATCAATCATGGCGGTGAATGGTTTTCGAAGTTAGGTAAATTGGAAAAATCCGGAGGTTCACGCCTTTTTGGTATTTCCGGACACGTTAAAAAACCGGGTCTTTATGAATTGCCTGCGGGTGGCGCAACACTCCGCCAGCTGATTTACGATTATGCAGGCGGTATTCTTGGCGATAAAAAATTGAAAGCGGTGATCCCAGGTGGATCCTCTGCCCCAGTTTTGACGGCAGACGAAATCGACGTAGTTCTCGATATTGAGCCCATGATGAAAATCGGAACCATGTTGGGATCCGCTGCAATCATGGTGGTCAGCGAAGATTACTGTGTCGTAAAGCTTTTGACCCGCATTTCTAAATTTTATGCTCACGAATCCTGCGGTCAGTGTACTCCTTGCCGTGAAGGGACTCGTTGGATGGAAGATATTCTTCATCGAATTGAGCATGGACATGGTCATGAGCAAGATATTCAGATGCTTCTGGATATTTCTAATAACATCAATGGCCGAACACTTTGCGCTTTAGGCGACGCAGCTGCTGGGCCTGTCATGAGTTTTGTGAAGAAGTTCAGGGCTGATTTTGAAGCTCATATTCGAGGTGGAAAATGTCCAAATGCATAATCGACGGGCGCGAGATTGAGTTTACCCCGGGACAGAATCTCATCGAGGTAGCCAAGAAGGCAGGAGTTGAAATCCCTGTCTTTTGTTATCATCCAGGTTTAACCGTCGTGGCTCAATGCCGCATGTGTTACGTCGAAGTGGAAAAAATGCCGAAACTTCAAACGGCATGCTCTACTCCTGCGACTGAAGGTATGGTCGTTAAGACCAAATCTGACAAAGTTCTTCAGGCGCAGAAAGCGACGATGGAATTTTTGCTGGTTAACCATCCACTTGATTGTCCGATTTGCGATAAGGCAGGTGAATGCGATCTTCAAGATAATTCCTTTAAGTATGGCAATGCTTACTCTCGCTATACTGAAGAGCGCCGTACTTATGTCGACCTCGACATGGGCCCAGTGATCAAGAAAAACATGAATCGCTGCATTCATTGCACGCGTTGTATTCGATTCGGCACAGAAGTCGCCGGTATTCATGAAATGGTTGCGATTCAACGAGGCAATAATACTGAGATCACGACTATCGATGGACGTCCATTAGAGACTGAATATGCTGGTAACTATGCGGACATTTGCCCAACCGGTTCGCTGACGTTGAAGGATTTTCGATTCAAGAAGCGCGTCTGGTTTCTGAAGCAGACTGCAACGACTTGTGAAGGTTGTTCGCGAGGTTGCAACATGTTTCTCCACCAGGAAGGAAACATCATTCATCGTTGTACTCCTAAAGAGAATATGGAGGTCAATAAGTACTGGCTCTGTGATGAGGGTCGGTTCAATTTCCGTTATGTCAACGATGAGCAGCGCGTAAAAGAACCGATGATGACTACGGGGAGCAACGGTTTGCAGCCCAATGATTGGGCATCTGCTCTTGATGTAGCCCGGAGTGTGTTGACGGGTAGACAGGTTCTTGTTTTGGTCGGTTCTGATTTGACTCAAGAAGAAGCAAAACTGCTCCAAGACTTTATTCCAAAGAGTTTGCCGCGCGCTTCGGTTTTCCATTTTGGAACACCTGGGATTTGCTCTGCTGCAGATGATGCTCCTGCTGACAAAATCTTGAAGCGTAAAAGTAAGACCTCAAATCTCCACGGTTTAGAAAAGCTCGGATACAAGGGATTCTCAGAGATTCCTGCAGGAACTGAAGCGGTTCTTGTGTTCCGTGGAGGACGAGCAGTTCTTCCGGATCTAAAAGGCCTGTTTACAGTTGGAGTCGGAGTATTCAAGAAAAACGAAGCTGAAAAACTAGTTGCTGTTTTACCGGGAGCTAGCTTCGCGGAAAAAGAAGGAACGATTGTGAACTTCGAAGGACGGGAGCAGAAAATTCATCGCTCTATCGTACCGGTAGGCAAGAGCAAACTCTTGCCTGAAATCCTGATGATGTGGGCTAACTCAAAGGGCGCCAACGGAACTGCGTAAGTGGTTTGAGACGGAGAATAAGGCATGGATCTATTTTTCTGGGTCACAACGGCAATTAAGATCGTGTTCGTCCTCGTGCTTCTGATTCACGTGGCGCCGGTCATGGCATGGGTCGAGAGACGAGGCTCTGCTTTGATGCAGAATCGTCTGGGTCCGAATCGATTGGGTCCCCTCGGGCTATTTCAATCTTTGGCAGATGGGATCAAATTTATTTTTAAAGAAGATCCAATCCCAGGTCACGTCGAGCCTTTCTATTACGTATTGGCACCTCTCGTTTCACTCGTGACAGCGCTTACGTCATTTGCTGCGATTCCTTTTGCGGCACCGATCGAAATTGACGGGAGATTGCTTCAATTTCAGGTTGCTGATCTGAATGTCGGCATTCTGTATATTTTTGCGGTCGCATCTTTGGGTGTTTACGGCATCATCATGGCTGGCTGGGCTTCCAATAATAAATATTCCTTATTAGGAAGCTTGCGCAGCTCTTCTCAGATGATCAGCTATGAATTGTCGATGGGGCTTTCAGTTATCGGCATTATCATGGCTTATTCGAGCATTCACTTGGGTGATATTGTTCAGGGACAAGCTCAGACTTGGTTGCAATTGGGGCCTTTGGTGATTCCAAAATGGGGAATTTTAATTCAACCCATTGGGTTTATTGTTTTTATCACCGCAAGCTATGCTGAAACTAATCGTCTTCCTTTTGACCTTCCTGAAGGTGAGTCAGAAATCGTTGCGGGTTATCATTTAGAATATGGATCGATGAAGTTCGCCACTTTCATGATGGCGGAATACATCAATATGATGACCGCCTCGGCTCTTTTGGTCACTCTGTACTTGGGTGGTTGGAATGGTTTGGGTTGGTTGAATGACTACCTTCCTTTTACTGGAATGGCGCACGAATGGGCACGCGTGGCTCTTTCGCTGATGGCCTTCTTTTTAAAGGTCGGCTTCTTTATGTGGGTTTATGTTTGGGTCCGTTGGACGTTGCCACGATTCCGGTATGACCAGTTGATGGACTTAGGATGGAAAGTGATGTTGCCTCTTTCGCTCCTGAATATCTTCGGTACGGCAGTGGCCATTTACTTAGGGTGGATCTGATATGTTAGTCAAAATCGAGAAAAGCTTCTTTAGGAAATTTTATCTCGTGGAGATTGTCAAAGGTATGGCAATCACCATGAAAAATATGCTTTTCACTCCAACGGTGACCATCCAGTACCCGGAAGAGCGGCGTGAGTATTCAAATCGATTTCGGGGAATGCATTACATTAAAGCAACCAACGGTGTGGAGAATTGCACTGCGTGTATGCTTTGTCCGACAGTATGCCCTGCTGAATGTATCCACATTGAAGCGGGAGAGCGTCCAGATAAAGAAAAATACCCGGTAAAGTTCGAGATCGATGTTCTTCGATGCTGCTTTTGCGGAATGTGCGAAGAAGCATGCCCTAAGGATGCGATCAAGCTCAGTACAATTTATGAAATGAGCATGTCGAATCGTATGGTTTACGACAAAGACTATCTGCTTGAGCAGCGAGGGAATAAGTAATGAACATCTCTCCTATTTTTTTCTATGCCTTTGCTAGTATTGCCATTGCTTGTTCGCTTCTTGTGATTCTTAAAAAGAATCCAGTGGCGAGCGCATTCAGTTTGGTGATGGTGTTTTTCTCATTTGCCGGAATTTACGCCATGCTCGATGCGCACTTGATTGCTGCGCTTCAAGTTTTGGTCTACGCCGGTGCGATCATGGTTTTGTTCTTGTTTGTGATCATGCTGCTGAATGCGGACCTTCCTTCGTTTGATCTGGGACGCTCCCATATCCTGCAAAGGATTTTGGTTGGCGCGAGTTGTTTAGTTCTCTTTGGAATGTTCGTTTGGTCTTTTAAGGAAAGCCCGACAACTGCAGCTGTAGGTCATTTTACTCCAGAGCAAATTGAGGCAGCTGGTGGAAATACCCGCGTTGTTTCTGAGCTCATGTTTTCCGAACACATTTTGCCGTTTGAGCTGACCTCGGTGCTTCTCTTAGGAGCCATCGTGGGGACAGTGGCAATCGCCAAGAGAAAGCTCACGAGGTCGTCATGATGCAACAAGTTGAACCTTGGGTGGTTCTTTCGTTTTGTTCAGCGATTTTCTTTATCGGTTTGGCCGGTGTTCTGATTCGACGGAACATCTTAGTGATTCTCATGTCTATCGAACTGATGCTGAACGCTGTGAATCTGACATTTGTCACCTTTTCCAAGCAACTGAGCCAAATGGGTGGGCAGATGGCCGTATTTTTTATTATTACGGTTGCTGCTGCTGAATCGGCAGTCGGGTTGGGCTTGGTGATTGCGATGTTCCGAACGCTTCGAAGCGTGGATACTGACCAGATCCAGCTTCTCAGGGAGTAATACTCGATGCTAGCGCTCATTCCACTTTTTCCACTCATTGGGTTTTTAATAAATGGCTCTTGGTACGCATTTCTGCAGGCCCCTTCAGGACGTCCTAAAGCAGGAGCAGCGGTTCCAGGTGTCATTGCCACGTTGGCGATTTTTGCTTCTTTCGTGGTTTCGTTGATTTTATTTTTACAGCTCAATGAATTATCTGCCGATAACCGCGTGATTGATCAGTTGGTTTTGCAATGGATCACTATCGGTGATTTTAAGCTCGACATTGCTTTTCACTTAGATGCGCTTTCTTCGCTCTTTACGTTAGTGATTACCGGTGTTGGAACGTTGATTCACATCTACTCGATTGGGTACATGGGGCACGATGAAACTCCTGGAAAATTCTTTTCCTATTTAAATCTCTTCTGCTTTGCGATGTTGATCTTGGTCCTCGGCTCTTCTCTCCCTGTTTTGTTTATGGGGTGGGAAGGCGTGGGTCTCTGCAGTTATCTTCTCATTGGATACTGGTACTCGGATGACGAAAAGGCGAGCGCAGGAAAAAAGGCGTTCATTGTCAACCGTGTTGGAGACTTCGGATTCCTTCTCGGGATGTTCTTGATTTTTAGCACTTTCGGTACTCTTGATTTTACAGCGTTAAAAGTAGCTGTTGTTCACGGACATGAAATTGCATTGCCAGCAGGCGTTGCTCTCGGGACAGTGACTTCGATCTGTCTTCTTCTTTTTGTTGGATGTATGGGAAAATCGGCTCAGATCCCACTCTATGTTTGGTTGCCTGATGCGATGGCGGGTCCGACTCCTGTTTCGGCATTGATTCACGCTGCGACCATGGTGACTTCAGGGATCTACATGGTTTCTCGTCTCAATTATTTGTACACTCTCTCGCCTGCTGCGATGAGTGTTGTTGCTGCTGTGGGTGCTTTCACTGCATTCTTTGCTGCGACGATTGCAATTGTTCAGCGAGATATTAAAAAAGTCCTGGCTTACTCAACAGTGTCTCAGCTCGGCTATATGTTCTTAGCTTGCGGCGTAGGTGCTTTTGCTTCGGGCGTGTTTCATGTGATCACTCATGCATTCTTTAAAGCATTGCTCTTCTTAGGTGCGGGCAGTGTGATTCACGGTATGCACGAAGAACAAGACATCATGAAGATGGGTGGTCTTAAATCTAAGATGCCACGCACTTTCTTGGTCTTTGCAGTGGGTTGGTTAGCTATTTGCGGTGTTCCACCTTTTTCGGGTTTCTTTTCGAAAGACGAGATTTTGTGGCAAGCATTTAGCTCTGAGCATGGATCTGTATTGCTCTGGGTTTTGGGCGCATTGACTGCTGTCATGACAGCTTTCTATATGACCCGACTCTTCTCGCTCATTTTTTTGGGCAAGCCGCGCTTTGATGAAAAAGCGATGAGCCACCATTCAGGTCATGATGATGGGCATGGGCACGGCCATGGCGGTGTTCATGAATCGCCTTTTGTTATGGTAGGCCCGCTCATGATCCTTGCTGTTTTGAGTGCTGTCGGCGGATTTATGGGTCTCCCGAAAGTCATGACAGGTACAGAAGGCTGGTTGGAACATTGGCTTGAGCCAGTCATCCCAATTCATGAAGTAGTGGAGTACTCTTCTTCGGCCCTCGAATGGGGCTTGATGGGATTCAGTGTTGTTCTAGCAGTGCTGGGTATCTTTGCTGGGCTCAAGCTTTATCAGAATTTGAATAAGCCCAAAGCCTTGGCAGAACGCTGGCCTGTGATGCATGGGCTGCTTGAAAACAAGTGGTATGTTGACGAGATTTATCAGGCTGTTTTTATCCGCCCGATTCGCGCTCTTTCAGTTGGGTTGTGGAAGGGTTTTGATGTGGCCGTGATTGATCGGATCGTCCTGGGTTTTGGTCGTGTTTTCGAATGGACGGGACAGACGTTACGAATGACTCAGACCGGTTCAATTCAGACTTACGCATTCGTCCTGTTGATCGGGATTGTAATGATTGTGGGGTACCTCATTTATGGAATGGTTTAATTCTCATCTTTTAAGTACGGTGGTGTTTTTGCCCCTCGTTTGGGCCCTTGCTGGTCTTTTCATTCCTAAGAGTTTCCCCTCAGGGCGAAGTACGCTTAAGGGTTGGACCCTGCTAGGCTCATTAATGACGTTTGCAATTTCGCTCGTCATTTATCAGCAGTATTCCCCAAGCGGGAGCGAGTTTCAGTTGATGGAAAAAATCGATTGGTTGCCCGCATTGGGCATCTCCTACTTGGTGGGTATGGATGGAATCAGTCTTTGGTTGATATTGTTGACCACATTCATGATGCCGATCGCAATTCTCGCTTCTTTTACTGCGGTCGAGGAACGTGAATCCGAGTATTATTTTCTTCTCTTAGTACTTGAAACAGGAATGCTCGGGGCGTTTGTTTCGCTCGATATTTTCCTTTTTTATGTGTTCTGGGAAGCGATGCTAATCCCCATGTATTTCTTGATTGGCATTTGGGGCGGCAAAGAACGCGTCTATGCAGCGATGAAGTTTTTTCTTTATACGCTGGTCGGCTCGCTTCTTATGCTCGTTGCTATTTTCTTTTTAGCGTATCAGCACAAGCTTCAACTTGGAAGTTATTCGACTTCGCTTTTGGATCTTTATCAGCTCAAACTGGTGGGCGGAGGATTTCGTACACCTCAGAGTATCCTTTTTCTCGCTTTTGCTTTGGCATTTGCGATTAAGGTTCCTCTCTTTCCATTGCACACTTGGTTGCCAGACGCACACGTTCAGGCACCGACTGCAGGAAGCGTGATCTTGGCTGCAATTCTTCTTAAAATGGGGGGCTACGGATTTATGCGAATTGCATTCCCGCTCTTCCCTCAGGCAGTGATTTACTTCCAACATTCCTTCATGGTTTTGGGAGCGATCGCTATTGTTTATGGAGCTTGCGTTGCATTAGTTCAACCCGATATAAAGAAACTCGTCGCCTACTCCTCAGTCAGTCACATGGGTTATGTGGTTTTTGGACTTTTCTCGCTCAATGCAGTGGGCGTGACCGGTTCGTATTATCAGATGTTGAATCACGGGATCTCAACAGGCGCTCTGTTTCTTTTGGTCGGGATGATTTACGAGCGCCGACACACACGTGAAATCAGCGCGTTTGGTGGAATTACTCGAGTGATGCCACTTTTTGCTGTGGCCTTTATGATCGTCACCTTGTCGTCGGTTGCACTTCCGGGGACTAATGGGTTTGTTGGTGAGTTTTTGATCCTCCTCGGTGGATGGAAAGTTAATCCAGGTCTTGCTACGATTTCTGCTTTAGGTGTGATCTTTGGAGCAGTTTATATGCTTTGGATGTTCCAAAGAGTCATGTTTGGACCTATGAAAAATCCTGAAAACAAAGAACTCAAAGATCTTTCGTTGCGCGAAGTATTGGTTCTTGTGCCATTACTTATTGCAATTTTTGCGATGGGGATTTTTCCGAACTTTTTCTTCGAGAAGATGGGGCCTTCTATGGATCGCTTCCTCGCTCGTAGCGGAGTTAAAACCGAGATGAAGCAAGCTGCAGCTTCGTCTGCTAGCCAAGATCTTTATGCATGGGCACGGAAAGGGAATGAATAGGTAAGTTCATGGAAGCTCTCAATACAATCAGACCCGAGTTACTTACATTATCTGGAGCCCAGCTCTCTGCGTTGATGCCCTATTTGGTCGTTTTTGGCGGGACCTTACTGACTATTTTGGTGAGTGCTTCCCGTAAGCTCAATCCTAAATGGCCCGTATTTATTCTAACATTGGCTACTGCGGTGGCAGGGATTGTAAGCTCTGTGGATGTGATGCATTCCTTGCACGTTGGAACAACGCTGTTCAACGGGATGATGGCATCAGATGGTTATTCTCTTTTTTTCAACGTTCTGTTTCTGAGTTCTGCAATCGTGACAGTTCTGGCTTCGTTCAGATATTTGGATCACGAGAAATTGCAGTACCCTGAGTACTTTGTTCTCGTGTTGTTCTCGGCACTCGGGATGATGTTGATGTCTTCTTGTTTGGATCTCATCAGTATTTTTATTGCTCTCGAGATTATGTCACTGTCGGTTTATGTCTTGGTAGGCTTTCGTCGAGCAGATCGTCGGAGTAACGAAGCTGCCTTGAAGTATTTTATTTTGGGTTCAGCAGCTTCAGCAGTGCTGCTTTATGGGACTGCTCTCATTTACGGGGCTACAGGCACAACGAACCTTCAAGGAGTTCTCTCCTTTATTAAGGAACATCAGCAGTCGTCTCCTCTTTTTACATTGGGCGCTTGGTTGGTGATCAGCGGGTTCTTATTTAAAGTTGCTGCAGCTCCTTTTCATATGTGGATGCCAGATGTTTACGAAGGTGCTCCTACTCCTGTGACTGGGTTTATGACGACAGGATTGAAGGCTGCGAGCTTTGCCACATTTTTGAGAGTGTTTCTCTCTCTGGGTTATGGACATGCCGTCGAAAATGCAATTTCCTCAACAGTTCAGGCTCATGTTCACAACATCCTTTGGGCCTGTGCTGTACTGACTATGCTAGTCGGAAACGTCATTGCTTTGACGCAAACCCATCTTAAGAGAATGCTCGCTTATTCTTCGATTGCTCATACCGGATATCTTTTGATCGGAATTCTTTCAGGTGCGCAAAGTGAGCAGGGATACGCTCCTGTGGTGATGTATCTGGTGGCTTATGCGATTATGAATCTGGGTGCGTTTATCATCCTCGGTGTTTTGGCTAAGCGTGAGGACAGTGGGCTTAATCTCCATCACCTATCAGGCCTTTCAAGACGCCAACCTGTTCTTGCCTTTGCTATGGCGGTTTTCATGTTCTCGATGGCAGGGGTGCCTCCTACGGCAGGATTTGCTGCTAAGTACTGGCTTTTCTACTCAGCAGTCCAGGCAAATGAGATTCCATTGGTGATCATTGCTGTGCTCTGCAGTGCAATTTCTGTGTATTATTACCTCCGGGTCCTGGTTTATATTTATATGAAGGACCCTGTGGAAAGCCCGGGGGCCTCTCGAATGTCAGTTTGGTCCGCTGCTGCGATCGCCGCTATGGTTTTGTTGACTTTGCAAATTGGCGTATTGCCTGAAAAAGTGGTTTCGGCTGCTAAGAAAGCAGTTCAAACCTTTTAATTAGGTCTCGCAGGTTAAATCGGACGCACCCAAGGAAGGGATGCTTTGATGCCGCCAGCAGGGCGACAATTTAAGGTCAAGCTTGCTTCTGGTCGTGTACTAGGTCCATTGGATTTAGAGCGCATCCGTAGGCTTATCAAAAAAAAGCATATTGTCGGCATAGAAGTCGCGAAACTATATCCTGACGGCGAATGGGTCAGTATTAATCAAATCGAAGAGATTGCAGAGGTCTTTGTTGCACTGATTCAGGCGAGCCCTGAAAAATCTTTAACTCCTGTTTTGCCAGCTCAAGATGCGACGCAGGCGCATCCTCATTTGCCCGGAGCAACTCAACTTTTGAATCTGAAAAAAGGAGATCAGCCGGGATCTTCATTTCAACCTATTAAAGAAAAGGGTGTGCCTGATCTTGAATTAGAGCAGTTGACTCAAGTCTCAATCACTGAAACTCAAAAGGTTGAAGTTCCAGAACCTCAAGAGATCCAACAAGAAGATCTAAGCCAAACCGATCTGTCTTTTTATTCTTTTAAAGTACGGAACCCGATTGCAGAGGCTCAGACCGTTGTATTTCAACGCTCAGGAAAAGATCAGAACGTTCCCGGTAAGCAAAGACTGAGTTTTGCAGATCAGATCAAAGTAGTCGCTATGGCCGTAGCATTAGGGGTTTTGGGGTACGATTTCGTCATGCCGCCGCCAGCACCAACTGCGGTACATTGGACGCCGATTCGTCCTCAGATGCCGAATTTTAAAGTGAATTCGGAGCCTCAAAAAAGTGCGCAGCTCTATGGTCAAGCAATCAAGGTCTATTTGCAAGATACCTTAAAAGGATATCAACAGGCAGTTAAAATACTTCAGACCGCCGCAGCCTTGGATAGCAATAATGTGAAAGCGCTTACGATGCTTGCTTCGAGTTATCTCAACTTAATTGATTCCTCGAATAAGGACGAAAATTATTTTCGAGTGATTTCAAAGCTGATTGACATGTCGCGAGCAAAAAATCTGGATTTGCCAGAGACCGTGATTGCCGATGTCGAATATTATATCTTTGCTAATAAGGCTGAGGCTGCTCAAAATCGAATCGTTGAATATACAAAAACACATCAGTCTTTTGGCCAAGAGATGTTTTATTACATCGCTCTTACTTTTTTTAGCCGTGGTGATTTTCAGAGCGCGGTTCGATATCTTGGCCAGATTGCGGATAATCAGGTTTTTAGTCCAAAAGTTTATTATCTCCGTGGGCAGCTTGCAGAAAAATTTGATCAGTCTGAAGGTGCGATTCGAGAATATGAAAAGGCGATACAGCTCAATTCGATGCATGCACGATCGCATTTGAGAATTGCACAAGTGATGAATCGACAAGGGCAACTAAAGAATGCAACAAAACATCTAGAGTGGCTTACATCTCATTCGATGTCTCTAGCCCCACAGGAAATGGCACAAGCTTATTACCTTCATGCATTGCTCAGTCAGATTGATCACCAATGGGATATTGCTCTGGGTGATATGGAGCGAGCAACGCAGCTCGATAAAGGCAATCATGATTACCTGCTTGAAATGTATACTTTGCGCTCAAAAGCAGGCGATCGCCAAACTGCGATGCGAATGCAGGGGAGAATGTATTATTTTCTGAGTGAGGGTGAAAAGCTTCTTCGTGAAGGAAAAATTCATGAAGCTCTGACTCAGTTTCTCTCAGCAAAGCAATCGAATGATCGATCCCCAATTCCTCATATTAAAATTGGGGATATGTTTACTCGCCTTAATCAACTTCAAGATGCGCGCATCAATTATAAGATGGCAGCTGATCGGGCTCCAAACAGTATTGAGGTTTGGTCAAAATATATTGATGTATTAATTAAAAGCTATGAGTGGGGAGAAGCAATTCGAGCGATGGATAAATTCCGTAAACTCCCTGTGCCTCAAAGTACGATCGATAAAGCAGCTGCCGATATGTATGCCAAGCAAGGGCGTCATTTAGAAGCGATTAAATATTATCAAAAAGCGATGGGTCGAGATTCCATTGATCCATCAGTCTATACTGCTTATGCACAGAGCTTAATGGCAATCGGTAATTATAAAGATGCGCCGTTTTTCTTTGCTTTAGCTCTACGCTTTGATCCTTTGAATAGTAACGCATTAATTGGAACTGCTCAGTGTATAGCAGCAAGTGAGTCCATTGATCGGGCGATTAATATGTTGCAAGATGAGTTACAAAAAGACTCAATCGCAAAAGCGGAAATCTTTGCTGGAATTGCTGAGTTTCAAATTCAAAAAGGAGAATGGGACCAGGCTCAAGCCAACCTTGAGCAATCGATGACAGCAAATCCTGACTATGCGCAAGCTTGGAAATTGCAGGCCCGGATTTATATCAATCAAGAGAGCACGGATCGCACTGCCATTGATAAAGCGCTTCAAGCTTATCAATCTTTTTCGGATCGAAACCCTTCGGATTCGTCGGGGTATTTAGAGCGCTATAAGCTATTCATCAAGAAAATGCAGTATGAGAAAGCTGGGGAGGAGCTTGATAAAATTTTTGCAATTTATCCAAAATATCCCAATCTCCATTATTACAAAGGGGCTCTTTATTCGGTCATGCGGAATCAAAAACAGGCTATCAGTGAGTATCTCGCTGAGTTAAAAAATAATCCCAATAGCATGATGACCTTAAAAGGCTTGGCTAAAGAGTTTGTTGATGCCGCTGCACCGGCCGAAGCACTCAAGTATCTCAGCAAAGCTATGGAGCTGAACCCCAAAGATCCTGAAGCAAAGGCGGATGCCGCTTATGCTAATTATCTTCTTAAAAATTTTACCGCTGCAATTGGACTTTATCGAGCAGCCTTGGTCTACGATCCGGCTAACCCACTTCTTTATAAGCGGCTAGGGATTGCTTTTAGAGAGGCTGGGGACCAGGCTTCAGCAGCGAGTTCGTTCAAAAAATATCTCGAACTGGAACCTGATGCACCGGATCGGGGTCAACTTCAGAACTATCGCTAATTCGGTGGTGCTCATTCAGGGGCTTTATTGACCTCATGCCGTGTGTTACGATCAGTGCATGCTTGATCCTCGTTATTTCCAGGAAAATGTCGCAGAACTTGAAAATGCCCTTAAACGCCGTCACGCCGATCCTCAATTGGTGATGACCGTAAAAAATTTATTTCTTAAGCGTAAAGAGCTGATTCAAGAAACCGAATCATTAAAAGCTCAAAGGAACGCAACTTCCCAGGAAATTGCCCAGCTCAAAGCTAAGGCAAAGTCTGATCCTGGAGCAGCTGCATCGGCCGAAGAAAAAGTTATTGCCATGCGTGCTGTGGGCGATCACATCAAGGGGGTCGACGAAGTTTTAAAAGGTGTCGAAGAACAGCTTCAAGACTTGGCGCTTCGCATTCCAAATATTCCTCATGTAAGCGTTCAAGATGGTGTTGACGCTGAAGGAAATCTGGAAGTCCGTAAATGGGGTACTCCCAAAAAATTGGATTTTGATCCTCAAGACCATGTGAGTTTAGGCGAAAATCTGGGAATTTTAGATTTTGAAAGAGCGGGCAAACTTTCGGGCGCTCGTTTTGCGCTCTATTTTGGAGCCGGTGCGGCTCTTGAGCGTGCCCTCATCCAGTTTATGCTCGATTTGCATACGCGCCATCATGGTTATCGTGAGGCAATTCCACCGTTCATGGTCAATCGAGATTCGCTCACTGGAACCGGCAACCTTCCAAAATTTGAAGAAGATTTATTCAAGACTCAACTTGCGGATCGTGAGCTATTTCTGATCCCTACAGCCGAGGTTCCTCTTACCAATATTTATCGAGATGAGATTCTCGAAAAAGCTCAGCTTCCCGTGTATTTTACGGCATATACGCCCTGTTTTAGGAGTGAAGCGGGATCCTACGGCAAAGACACTCGAGGATTGATCCGGCAGCATCAATTTCAAAAAGTTGAAATGGTGAAACTTGTTGAACCCGAGCAGTCCTATGAAGAACTCGAAAAGATGACGCAGAACGCTGAGGCTGTTTTACAGGCTCTTGAGCTTCCTTATCGGGTAATGGCGCTGTGCACCGGCGACATGGGTTTTAGTGCTGCAAAAACCTATGATATTGAAGTTTGGCTCTCTGCACAGGGAACTTACCGCGAGATTTCGTCTTGCTCCAATTGTGAAGACTTCCAGGCTCGTCGCGCTGCTATTCGCTATCGCCCAGAGCCTCAGGCTAAACCCCGCCTCGTCCATACTTTAAACGGATCGGGCCTGGCTGTTGGGAGAACATGGATTGCTGTGCTCGAAAATAATCAGGATCGAGAAGGCAATATTCGGATTCCCAAGGTTCTCAATCGCTATTTAGAAGGTGCCCCTGGCTTTGTTAAAGACGGGGATCACCTTTGGATTAAAAAAGTTCAGAAATAGCTACTGTATTTAGTGTGGAGGCGGTGTTAAGAAGAGTCCTCGACTCATTGCGGAGAGGTGGCTGAGCGGCCGAAAGCGCTGGTCTTGAAAACCAGAGTCGGGGTAACCCGACCGTGGGTTCGAATCCCACCCTCTCCGCCATTCATTTCTACGATTCTACGATTCTAGATTCTACGATTCTACTCACTCTCTGGGATTCTACTCACTCTCTGGTGGGTATTTTAAATTTCCCTTTCAGGAACAAACATCTAGCAGACGCAGTCGATAGTTTGGATCTACCCCGTAATAGGGGGAATTTGGTTTTACGTTAAGATCAGTTTTCGCTTTCGTCTGATTACTCCATCCCATCCGCAAAGGGCAAGAACCCTCATTCGATAGTTTTCAAAGTTCCT
>Ga0172367_10000100_pt1 | contig 125675 bp, 71 predicted proteins | sample Lak10m_FD_114542 | JGI IMG/M metagenome (GOLD analysis project Ga0172367, IMG submission 114542) | Freshwater microbial communities from Kabuno Bay, South-Kivu, Congo - kab_022012_10m | ecosystem: Environmental > Aquatic > Freshwater > Lake | place: Democratic Republic of the Congo: South-Kivu... | reverse complement strand
TCTACCCTTTCTGGGTTAACTCCCTGCCTGCCGGCAGGCAGGCGAGCGTATCTTGTAAATTTCTGATTGCACCTGACCCCAGATGAACGGGCCAGTGTTCCGCTCTCTGCGGAACCCGTCCGAGCTCTGTGAGGACTAGGTGCAAACAGAAATTTTTAGCTGTTTACACGAGGAGTAATCTTTATTTCTTTAACTTTGCCTACGATAATAGGTCTATTTCCTTACAAAGTTAACTCCTGCCCGTCCCCGGGACGGGCGAGCTTGCACAGTAAATTTTTCCGGCTGGCCGGGCTTCGCTCGGCCGAGCCTTGGAAAAATTTACAAGCGTATAAGCAAGGAGTAATGTTTCCAAGCCGCAAAGGATTTTTTATTATATTAGGTAAAGAAAATAAAATCAAGGATATTGATTGCGAAAAAACGAACACCCTCAAGGCACAAAAGGCATTTTTTCAACGCACGATCTGCCGCTCATTACAGGCGTCGCAAAGGCCGAAGAACTCCAGTCTGTGCGAATAAATCCTGAAACCTGTCAGGGTGCGCACCCTGTCATCCAGCTCTTTGATGGAAGGAATGCGGATATCGTAGATTTTGCGGCAATTCTTGCAGATAAAGTGATAATGCGAATGCACGACGGCATCGAAATGGCTGAGGCCCGTACCGAAGTCCAGCTCCCAGATTTGACCCTGTTCTTTCAAAATCCTCAGATTACGATAGACCGTGCCCAGGCTCAGGCGGGGAAACTTTCCCTTGAGCTTTTTATAAATCTGATCCGCAGTGGGGTGTTCCCTGGTGTTGGTCAAAAGCTCCAGGATCTTTTGCCGCTGCTTCGTGATCCGGTAGTTTTGAGACATCTTTTTCATGGTCATTCCCCCCCAGCCGCAGCTCACAGGGCCTCACCCACAAAAAGCCTCTCCATGATTGCAGGGCGGCTTTGCAGGGACAAAAATTCCTTTCAGGTCTCCTTAAAAGCCGTTGCCGATGATTTTGAAGGCGGGAAAAATCTCGTGCCTGCTCGAGCGTGACGGGTACTAAATAATAATCATTCTTATTATCATTTTAAGGATTTTGGGGGATCCTGTCAAGAGAGTCTTTTGGAGGTGTTTCAACGCCCCAGGAGTTTACGATAATTACCCGGCAATTCGTTCCCCGTCCAGACGACATCTCCGTCAGAAGAGATCAAGACAAAAGTCGGCACGCCGACCACGCCGTAGCTTTCAGCAACGAAGGTGTTGACATCCAAAAGGACCGCAAAAGGCAGCTGTTGTTTTTCGATGAACGCCTTCACCTTGGCCTTGCTCTCACCGGCATCAACAAGGAGAAGCTTGATCTTGCCTTCCTCCATCTTCCGGCGTTCACTCGCCAGCAATGGAAGCTTTTCGCGGCAATAGGGACACCACGTGGTGAAGAAAAAAAGAATGACGCCGTGGCCGCGCAAATCCCGCAGCGCCACTTTGGTGTCAGCGGTCGTCTCCAGCGTGAAATCCGGAGCGATGCTGCCAACCAACTGTGTCCGTCTCACGGAAGCCGAGGCCGAAACGTTATGGACACAAGAAAACACGGTCAATATCCAGACAAAGATAAAACAACGGACCATCCTCAGCCTCATATCAAAGCCCTCCCCATGTTGACAAGAAAATATTCTCCAGTCAGGATCAAAAGAACGCCGCCGATTTTTTCGATCGTATACATCCATTGGCCGGACTTGGGCATTCCTGCCAACAAACCGCTGAATGTCCCTGCCAGGATCAACAAAGCCCCCATGCCGTAGGCAAAGCTGAAAAGAAGAAAGATACCGTAAAAAAGGTTCTGCTTGGTCGCCACATAGACAAGGATGGCGCCCAAGACAGGGGCCGTGCACGGCCCGACGATCAACCCCGAAGTCATCCCCAGGAGGAAAACAGAAAATTTTGACTTGTGTCCCTTGATCTTATTTAAAAAGAAATTCGGCAAGTGCATTTCAAAAACCCCCAGCATCGAAAGACCAAAAACAATGCAGATGTTGCCGATGATGAAGAAAGAGATGGGGCTGGAGCTGATCTGTCCGAAAATCTTCCCCGTCATACTGGCAAAGACACCGAGAATGCTATAGGTAATGGCCATACCGAGAACATAAATGAGGCTCAAAATAAAAGCGTGAAACCTGTCTTTCTGGGCACCGGCGCCGATATAGCCGATCGTCACGGGCAAAAGCGGATAGACACAAGGCGAAAAACTCACCAGGACGCCTGCGCCGAAAACCAGAATGAACTCAAATGGATTACCACCCGAAATCATGTCGTTCCGCCCTTCCTTAAAGAAGCTGAGATCCATTTCAGATAAGGGGCGTTGCCCGCGGCGATCGGCATCGCGATGATCTCGCAAACACTGTAGCTATGCACCCGGCGGACTTCCCGTATGATCTTCTTCAAAAGCCGCTGCTCGGTCTTGGCGATCAGGAGCGATTCCCTGGCCGTGTCGATCTTTCCCTGCCACCAGAAAAAAGACGCCAGGCCCTTGACGATATTGACGCACGCACAGAGCCTTTTCTTCAGTAGCATGTCCGCCAAAGACCCGGCCTCGGGGCCTTGCGGCGCCGTCATAAAAACCATACAGTATTTCATCTTCTCATTTTTCCTGCATCAGGTAACGGGAAACACCCAGGACCGCCTTGGCGCCTTCGCCGGCGGCCACGATGATCTGCTTCTCAGGCACGGTTGTGACGTCGCCGGCGGCAAAGATGCCCCGGACGCTGGTCCTATTGAGACAATCGACGACGATCTCACCGGCATCATTCCTGTCCACAAAATCCGCAATCTCGCTGTTGGGGGTCGAGCCGATCTCCACAAAGATACCGCTCACGGCCAACTCCCGCGCCTTTCCCGAAACTTCGACCTTCAGCGATTTGACAAAACGATCGCCCGCGATCCCCACTGTCTTTGCGTTATTCAAAACCTCGACCCTCGGCGATACCTGAACCTTGCGGCGCATGATCTCGTCGCCGCCGAGCACGGGATTGATATCGACGAGATATACCTTTTCGGCGATATTCACCATCTGCAGCGCCGCATCCAGGGCCGAGTTGCCGCCGCCGATGACCGCCACCGTCTTTTTGGAAAACAGCGGCCCGTCGCATGTCGCACAGTAACTGACGCCCTTGTTGCGAAATTTCTCCTCGCCGGGCACTCCCAGCCACCGGGGCCGGCGCCCCGAGGCAATCAACACGGAACGGCACGCATAAGAGGCCTTGGCGCTTTCGACGGCAAATCCGCCGCCGGCCCCTTCGGCCTTCCAGACAATCCGCGTCACAACCTCGCCGTTATGAAAGGTGATGGCAAATTGCCGCAGATGCTCTTCGAACTTGGCCGCCAGGTCCGGTCCTGTGATGAACTGATAGCCGGTATAATTCTCCACATCGGCGCTCAAGGCCGTCTGGCCGCCCAGATCCTTAGACACAAGGACAAAGTCGATCTTTTTACGGGCGGCATAAATCGCAGCCGTGATTCCCGCCGGGCCTGCGCCGATAATGACAAGATCCAGCATACCTTAGAGCCCCAGCTTCTGGTCGATCCTGACCTGGTCGAAGCCCACAATCACTTCGCCGTCGATCACCAGGACGGGCACGCCCATCTGTCCGGAAACATCAACCATCTGTTTCAACGCTTCTTCATCGGCCGAGACATCGATATTCTCAAAATCAACGCCCTTATCCGACAAATATTTTTTCGCACGGATGCAATAAGGACACGTCGGCGTAGAATACACTTTGACACGGACCATATCGACCTCTCGTTTTCCCGCTGAATCTATTTGCCTGAAATTGACCCCGGGTCCCCTTCAGCGTCTTTGTGTCTGAGACGAGGGGCCTTTTGTCCTGTTCATTCGAACACCTTGTTCAACCAACTGGATTGTTCAGGAACCTCTATGGAGCTCTCCAGTTCCCGGCGCTGCGCGTAGGCCTTCTCCTGCCGGACGGCCTTCAGGTGCAAGCTCTCCTCCTTGATGATCTTTTTGAACAATTCCTTCTCGGCGGGTTTGATCCTGGACTTCGAAAGCTTCTTGTAATAAGCCAAGAGCTTCTCCTCAAGCCGGATGGCCATCTTCATCGCCCCCAGAAGGGAAAAACCATAGGGTTTCAGACCTGGATCGACGATCTTTTCGGCCGGCTGGTAGGACTCGCCGGACAGCTCCTTATACTTCCTCCCTAAGATCTCATGGTGCGCTATAGACTGGTGTTGCAGTTGACGGAAGCGTTCCTTGGCCCTGCCGTTGCGCACGTTGGCAGCGACATATTTATAGAACTGGACGGCCGCATGCTCCAAGTCCATGGCGTTCTTCAATTCCGCCGCTGGCCCGCCGGTGCCGGCGTCTTGACCCAAAACAACCCGGATCTGCCCCTGGATCTCTTCGATCTCTGGAAAAGTTTCCTGCCGGGCCGCCAGCTCTCCTCCCTTGAAATACAAAAGCGTCGGGATCACCCGTACGCCGTAGTCCTGCCAACGCCGGCTCTCGTTGACGTTGAGCCGAAAAAAAAGCATCTGATCCAGGTAATCGCGGGCGGCTTCACGGACGCGCTGGGCCATCGCCTTGCAGATAATGCATTCCGGGCTGGCGCACTCGACCAAGACGGGCAAGGACGCCTTCAACACCAAGGCATTGAATTGCGTATCGTTGATCTCTATCAATTTAACCATAATTTTTCACCTGTCCCGGTCATCTTACCATGAATAATATGCCTGCGCAACGCCGCACAAGACAGAAATGCGCTCAACAAAGCCTCAGGACGGACATCTGGCGTCCTGCCGCTTCCCCCTGACGCCTGTAGGAATAGAATTCTCCGTTCCGGCAAGACGTGCAGATACCGCTTTCCGCGATCCTTCCTGCCGGCACGCCGCACGCCTCTAACTCCGCGCGGGCGCCCGAGGCCAAATCCATGAAAGCGTCTCTTCTGCGGCGCACAACGGCCGAAGGAAACATGGAAACAAATTCCTCGCCTACGCGGTAACAACAAGGCCCTATGGCCGGCCCAAACGCCGCCATGACATCCCCGGGCCGGCTGCCGAAACTCTTTGTCATCGTCGACATTGCACGAGAAACGATCCGCAGATGCAGACCCCGCCAGCCGGCATGGACCATCGCAATGACTCTCTTTTCCGTATCAAGCATAAAAACGGGCAGGCAATCAGCCGTCAAGACCGACAAAGAAACCCCTTTTGTACCGGTCACGAGGGCGTCCGTGTCCTGGATGGCTGTCCGCCGCCCTGCGACACCGGCCCCCCTGTGTTGCCGGCCGGCGACAAGGACGCGATCGCCGTGCACCTGGGAAAGACACACAAGTTCCCCTGTGTCGATGCCGGCGGCCGCGAGCGCCCGGCGCCTGTCGGGATTCTCAAAAGACATGTCCAAAGGCCGTGTTGTAAAAAACGCCTGCACCCCAAAAGCCTCAAAGACTTTAAGCCTGTAGCGGTTCCCTTCCTTGTGAAAAACAAATGCCTCTGTCATTATCCGGGGATTTCAACGATCTTGGTATGCGCATGAAGACCCTGCCTGATACGGACATCGCTCTTACGGATAGAGAAGTGCCCGGCGATGAGTTCAACCAAAGCCTTGTTGGCTTTGCCTTTTTCAGGCGCAACGCTCACATAGACCTTCAGGCGGCCGGCTTCCTGCACGACCTCATTGCGGGAGGATTTTGGGATGACCTTGACTTCAAGAATCACGAGGCCCCTCGAGCTGTGCGGCGTCGTCCGCCTGGCGCAGGTCTTCGATCTTTTTGATCTGTCTGTCAAGCTGGTTCTTGCGCGTCGTGACAAGTGCATCATATTCTTTGCGGGCATCTTCCAGCCGTTCGCCCATCTTCTCCAACGACGCGCAGAACGCCTGATATTGTTTTTTGAAAGATTCGAGGACGGAAAATATCTGACGTGTCGTGCCTTCCAGACGGAACATATCCATGGCCTGGCGGATCACCGCCAGGATCGCGTAGAGCGTCAGAGGTGAACAGAAGATCACGCGCTGCTTCATGGCCTCATCCAGGATCGTACGATCATTCTGATTGATGAAGGCATAGACCTGCTCATTCGGGATAAATACGATCACATAGTCCAGCGTCTGCTCCTGGGGATCGATATAATCACGCGTCGTGACCTCCTTGATGCGCTGGCGCACATCACGCAGGAACTGCGTCTTATAGGCGTCCTTCTCCTGCTCGTTTTTGGCCTCAAAAAACCTCTGGTAATTCATCAGGGGAAACTTGACATCCATGTTGAGCTTCAACCCCTGCGGTAAAAGAAAGGTGTAGTCCGGCCGGGTCTGCCCCTGGGTCTTCTGTTTGGCATAATTGACGCCTTCAATGAAACCCGCCAGGCGCAAGACATCCTCCGCCATGCGTTCCCCCCATTGGCCGATGGCCTTGGTCGAGGCCAGGGCCGTCCGGAGATGGTCGGTCGTCTCCTGGAGCCTGGAGGTCTCGACGTTCATCCTCTCGATGTCCTTCGACAGGTTGGCGAATTTCTCCACGCGGTCTTTCTCCAGGCCGTTCATGAGGTCTTTAACGCGCAGCAATTCCGCCTTCATCTCTTCCAGCGTCCTGTCGATGAGTTCTTTTTTGCCGACGAGGTCCTTCTCGCCCATGGCGCTCAAGCCCTGGAATTTCTCATGCGCCAGTTTAAGAAACTCCTCGGAATTCTTAGAAAGCGCCTCCAGGGACAAAGTGGCGAAAATCCCCTTGAGCTGATCCACGGCCTGGGTCAACTGCTGTTCATGGCCCAGGGCTGTCCTGCGTCCCAAAAGGCCTCTCAACCAAAAAACGAAAAAAGCCAAGACCAGACCGGCGGCCATACCGATCAAAACCTGCAAAAACGATGCACTCATGCACGCTCCATTCTAAGGATATCTCCCTCTTTGACTTTTTTAAGGATGAGGGGATCCCCGACGATCCGCCCCAAGAGGGTGACGGAACTCGCCGGCATGATCTTGCCGCCGCGGCTGTTCGGCGTCATGCCGAAAAACAGGCAGAAACACGGCCCCTCCGGCCAATAGGCCACATCGCCGACCTCCATCACGTCGCGGGTGTATTCTTTTTCAAGCCCGGCCCTGGGTGTAATATAACAATAAACCTCCTGGCCCCATAACTCGGCGCCTGACTCCAAGGGAAGTTTGGAAATAATCAGTCGGCTCGTTTTAGACTCATTGAGCTCGGCAAAAACCGCGACTTCCGCGATCGTGATCTTGATACGCATACGGCATCATTATAACGTAAGGAGACGAAGACGTCTACGCCCCGGCCCCGTTCATTTTTCGACCAGCGTGTATTTTTTGACCATCGCGCAAGGCTTGTAGGATTCCTTGGCCTGACGCAACCCCGGCACGCCAAGGTCCTGCTCCCTGTTGACGAAATCAAACCCTGCGGCCGCGACGGCGCAAAACATCTGATTGATCGCCTGATAAATCCCCGTACAAACATCGTTCGCTTTCTCGATGTGGACCACGAATGTCCGAGGATTCAACGCCTCACCGATGGTCACAGCTTCCACCTTGCCGCCGACACGGATCATCGCCCCTCTGACGCCGAGACCCTCAAAATTCCCGAGGATCTCCTCGACCGCTTCCCGCTCATGAACCAACCCTTCGGTACGCTGACAGTCCTTGGCCAGACACCACTCTTCCTGGAAAGATAGACAGCCCTCCACGTCCTCTCTTTTCATTTCTATGAATTCGAAGGCGCATGTCTCCTTAAACCGCTTAATGAAATTCCTCTTGCCGTCATAGGCTGCGCCCTTCAGCCCGATCAGATCGCTCGTGCGGTAAAGGTAATCAAAGTGATCCCTCTCTTCCCTGACGGCAAAGCGGCCGGACGCCTGCAGAGGAGCGGCTGTCTCTTCGGGCAGGCGCACGAAGACCACCGGCGCACCGGCCGATGAGCAAAGGCATTGCTCGATCGCTTTCCGCTTTTCTGCCGCCCGACACAATGGATCGAAAATATCCAGGCGCTCCCGGCGGCGGGAGACGATCAGGACCGTTTCACCGAGGCGCGAAAGACAAAAATCATATGCCGTTCTCCAGGCAAAAAGGTTCGTAAATGTGTACTCCGAGATCGTCGGAGGATAAACGATGAACAAGCGGTCCAGGAGAGCTTTGTCATCCTGCCGCAACGGCCGCAGGCGAGGGAAAGAAGGAATATCCGCCATACCTTTCGCGTCGACAACCATGCGGGCACCTGCGAAAAAGATCAACCCAAAGGGTTCATTTTAATAGTCTCTTCTTCATCAAGACGATAGCGATACAGCACGAAACAACTCCCAGGGCCGCCAGAACCAGCATATCAAACAGTATCCCGCCTGTCGGACGGCCCAAAGCCAGGCCTCGCAAGGCGGAAACCACATAGGTGAGCGGAAAGATCCGCGCCACGGCTTGAGCCCAGCCCGGAAGGGTCTCGAGAGGAAAAAAGACGCCGCTCAGCAAAAACATGGGTGTGATAAAAAGGAAGACCGGAAAGTTGAACATCTCGATGTTCTTCACCAGGCCTGTGAAACACATGCCCAGCCCCGAAAAGACCATTCCCGCAAGCAAGGCGACGGCAAGAATCCACAGCCCCATCGGCAAAACGATCAACCCGAAACCCAACAGGACGGCGAACATGATCGCCGCCGCCATGAACGCCTTGGTCGCCCCCCAGACCAATTCCCCGAAAATGATGTCCTCGAGGGTGAGAGGCGTCGACAGGATGGCGTCGAACGTCTTCTGGAAATACATCCGGACAAAAGAAGCGTAGGTCGTCTCAAAAAAACCATGGTTCATGACGGCGACGGCCACAAGTCCCGGCGCGATGAAGGCCATATAGGAAACGTCGGCGTGCATATAGGAAACTTTCTGGACGAGCCCGCCCAGACCGATACCGAAGGCAAAAAGATACAGAACAGGCTCAAGCAATGGCGGGATGAAATTCACTTTCCACGTCGCCAGATAGACGTCGAAATTCCTCTGCCAGACACGCCAGAATTTCAAACTGAGTTGTTTTAAAATCATCTTGTTTGAATAACCAAACAAAAGTTTCTGTTTGATCATTGGTTATTGGTCATTTTGTCGTATCAATCCCTCAAATTCCTGCCCGTTACCTTCAAGAAAACATCCTCGAGGTTCGCCATGCGCAAAAGGCAGCGCTCTTCTCCGAAGCGATCGACAAGCAGCCTATAGGCGGCAACACCATCGTCAGTAAAAACATAGCAGTGGGTGGCCGAGGCCTCAAACGACAGGTGCATGTCGCGCAGCGCCCGGACGACAGGCGGCTCGGCGCTGGAAATCTCGACGACGTGACGGCCGACATTCTTGACCACAAGCTGACGGGGAGAACCTTCCTGGACGATCCGGCCCTGGTCCATGATGAGCAGACGGTCGCAAAGGTGTTCGGCCTCATCCATATAATGTGTCGTCAGGACCACCGATGTCCCCTGACGCTTGACCTGAATGATCGTCTCCCAGATCTGGTGTCTGGCCTGCGGATCGAGGCCCGTTGTCGGCTCATCCAGGATCAAAAGCTCCGGCTTATTGAGGAGCGAACGGATCATCATCAGGCGCCGCTTCATGCCGCCGGATAATTCTTCGATCGCCGCCTTTCTCCTGTGGTAAAGACCAATGAAGTGCAGAAGCTCTTCGCAGCGCTTCTCGACGTCGGGACCCGTGATATCGAAATAGCGTGCGAAGACACGCAGGTTGTCCCAGACGTTTAGATCGGGATCAAGATTGTTCTCCTGCGGGCAGACCCCCAGGCGAGCCTTGATCCGGCTTGGTTGCCGGCGCACATCTAACCCCAAAACCTCCAAGAGACCGGTCGTAGGCGGGATAAAACAATGGATCATCCTGACAGTGGTCGTCTTGCCGGCGCCGTTGGGTCCCAAGAGACCGAAACACTCGTGAGGACGGACGTCAAAATCAATGCCCGAGACCGCCGCCGTCTCTCCAAAATTCTTGGTCAGCTGCCGGGCCTTAATGGCAAGCGGGGCGGCGGAAGAATCAACAGACGTTATCATCTAAAGGTCCCTCCCTCACATTCAGGGCATTGACTTTCGATAAACTCGAGCGATTTCACTATGTCCTCAAAAGGCGGCAGGCCTGCGGCCGCAGTCTCCACATACTCGAAAAATACATCCCCGTACCTATCCGTGATGAAAAGGGCGGCGAAGACCTCCTTGTCGGCAAAAGAGATAAATTGGCGCACAACCTCCATCTTCTCGTCCGAAAGGACGGCAAACGAAAGACGATGTGCCTGATACAAAGCGCCGACGACCTCCGAACAGGCGGGACAAACGACGGCGATAACGGCGTTTTGCTGCCTGATGGCGGCCGCGGCCTCGTCGAGCCGCATCAAAAAATCCAGGTCCGGCCGCGTCATGAAAAACAGGACCAGGTTCTTTTTGCGTTTATAACTCGAGGGGTCAAAGACCTCGCCGTCTTTAGTCTGGAGATGAAACAGGGGAATGATGCTGCGTTCCGGAACAAGGGATTTCGCCATGCGCGCCTCCGACGGCGTTTCCGTAGCTTCTCTTCAGGAAAGGACCGGCGCAGAGAGAGCTGAAGCGATCGTTGCAAAGGCGCGCTCGCTCAAGTCTTTGCGCGCGAACTCCTTCTCGCTGCCGCCGGACAAAGAGATCGTTTCATGAACAACCACATCCACATCGATAGAACGATGGCCCAGGAGTCGGAAAAAATGGTCGATGAACGTCATCTCTCCATACCAATAGACCTGCCCGCGATTCTCAGGCGTCAAGGGCCGGCCGTCAAGGGTCCGGTAACACAACGCCACGGGCACGACGCCGCAGCCCGCTTTCAGGGGCGCTTCAAAAAAAGCCGATTTGAATGGCAAGAGCTTGTCTCCGTTCGTCGACGTCCCCTCCGGAAAGAAAAGGACGTTTACTCCCTGACGCAGGACGCCGGCAATATCGTCGATATACTCGCTGAGATGGTTCTTCCTTTGTCTGTCGATGAAAAGGGTCCCCGACAATTCGGTCATGGCCCCGATCAACGGCCAGCGTTTCAACTCGCTCTTGCTGGTATAAATAAGAGGAAAAAGCGCCCCCAGGACAAAACCATCGAGATAACCGACGTGGTTACTGACCAAAAACAGGCCTCCAGCCGGCGGCCGCCCAACCCCCACAAAGCGCATGCGCACGCCAATCAGACGCACGAAGCATGAGGCGAGCGCCCGGTTCAGGCAGGCGACCGGAACCCACCGCCTCTTCGGTCTCAAGACAAAAAAACTCAGCCGCACAAGACAGGCGGCCAGGAGAAAAACGATAAAACACAATGCGCACGGGATCAGTTTGAGTAAACGTCTCATGTATCCCTTCTCGGACGCATGCGATCCACATATGCCGAAGAGATCTTGTCCATCTCCAGGAGCATGAAAAAATCGACCGTGCCGAATTCTTCGTCAAAAACAGGTTCTCCGCAGACAAAGGCGCCGAATTTGAGATACGAACGGACCAAGGAAGGAATCTTGAGCATAACTTGCTTCTCGCGTCCATCAATACTGCAATGCCGGTCGAGCCGGCCGAAAGCCTTAGCTGCCAGGGGACGCACGCGCAGGGCCGCAGGAGAAAAATGATCGCGCTTGAGTAAAGCAAAGATAGCACTGACATCCGCGGCATCCGTCGTATAGACACTGGGACACCCCGTAATATACTTGACGCGATGCCGACGGACATAATCGATAATTCCGGCCCAAAGGAGCATAACGATCGCATTGCGGCGGTATTCCTTATGAACACAAGACCGGCCCATTTCAAGAATGTCGTCCTTGATGCCTTTAAGACCGGAGAGATCGAATTCGTTCTCGGCGTAGAACTTCCCCAACGGCCCCAGCCGCCGGCCCAACAAAAGCCGGTAAGTTCCAATGACCGATTTTTTCGCTTTATCGATGATGAGGATGTGGTCGCAGATATCGTCGAAGGCGTCGCAGTCCAATCCGCGCGTGTAAGAAGCCTCCAGTCCTTTCTTCATCTCAAGGTTAAACACCTCGAAACGAAGTCGCTGGGCGGATTCGATCTCTTCTTTTGACGATGCCAGCTTGATCTCGAAATCGTTCATGACAGGGCAGAAACAGCCGCTCCGGATGATGGAGTTTCCATCAGATGAACCCAGAAAAAAACGGGAAAAACCGACAACGCTCTTCTCGTTCGACGCCCCCCGTACAGCCGCAGCAAGCTACGGCCTCACCTATAAAAACGGGGCCACCACCGGGGCGTGGCACGGATATAGGCGGCGTACTGATCGCCGAACCGGACGGTCAGGGATCTCTCTTCTATCAGGACAAAAAAATGCATGATAAAAAAAATGACCGCCGCATAAACCAGGATACCCCAGGAACCGAGCAGAAAACTGCTTCCAAGAAGAAAGATCACAGTCCCCAAAACCATAGGGTTGCGTACATAGCGATAAGGCCCGATGGAAACAAGCTTTTTGGGATGAAAATACGGCAACGGCGTCCCTTGCCCCTTTTTGATGAAGAGCATCACGCACCAAACAGCCAGAGCATATCCCAGAAGGGAGACGGGGCCGCCAAGCCACTTCAGAAACACGCTATGAAAACCGCCGATCTTCGGGTCGATAAAACGATGGATAAGATACGGGCATCCGATCCACAGACACATGATGAAACTGCCGCCGATCAAAAAAGTTTTAAGGCCGTTATTCCTCTCTTCCCTGTCGCAAATATTGATGAACATGGCAATCTCCCTGCCTAAAATACTCCGGCGGCAAAAGAATGAACTTTGCGAATTTAAAAAAACCGCAAAGCCTCTCTTTTTCAGCCTTGCGGTCAGTCTCAATCTAAAAACGTATCACGTTCTTGCATCACAAAATACAATAGTGTCTTGCTTGAAAATTGTCGGGCCGGATGTTAACGATGCCGGTCTCAGGGCTGGTCTTCCACAACGGCCTTAAGGATCTTCTGCTCCTTGAGCGGCCTGTCGGAACCGTCCACCGATGTTGCGGCTATCTTCTCGACAACGTCATAACCGCCGATGACGCGGCCAAAGATCGTATGGTGCATATTCAGCCACGGCGTGGCCGCCACGGTGATAAAAAACTGGCTGCCATTGGTCCCCGGTCCGGCATTGGCCATGGCGAGCAGCCCCGGCGCGTCAAAAGCAACGTCCTTGCTGACCTCATCCTCAAAGGGTTTTCCGAAGATGGAGGCGCCGCCGGCGCCTGTTCCCGTCGGATCTCCGCCCTGGATCATGAAACCTTTGATCACCCTGTGAAAGGTCAGGCCGTCGTAATAACCCTTTTGGACCAGGCCGACAAAATTCTTACAGGCCAAAGGCGCCACGTCATCAAACAGCTCCAGTTCGATATTCCCCTGGTTTGTCTGCAGGATGACCCGTGTCTTATGCTGAGGTGTCTCTTGGGCTCTTGATGTCATCGCCAAACAGAACACGCACAGCCATGCGAGAAAGAGGCGTCTTCCCATGTGTCCCTCCCCTTAAACGGCCGACGGATTAAAGATAGCATCGATCTCTTCAAGTTGTATGGGTTTATGGATAAACAAATCGCCGCCGATCTTCTGGACGATCCGGCTGTCGACAGCCGGAAAGCCGGAGATCAGGACGATCCTGGCCCCTGGGTTTCTCTGGCGCGCCTTCTCGACCAGCTCCAGCCCCGTGATGTTGGGCATACTGCAATCCAGAAGCACATAATCAAAGTTGTCTTCTTCGATAAGCTTCTTGGCTTCCTGGCCGTCAAAAACGACGGCCACCTTCATTTTCTTCCTCTCAAGGTATCTCTTGAGATAAAGACAGGTGTCTTTTTCATCGTCAGCGACAAGGACTTTTCTCGAAACAGACATGTCATTCATGGAAAATATTCTACTATGCCGCTGAAATATTGCAAGGCTAATCTCGGCGGTCCGGCCGGATCCCAAAAAAGTGCGGCGCCTCGCGCAACGGAAGAAAAAATCGGAGCAATCCTGATCGGACCGGCCTCAAACACCCCCCCGTCATCAGAAGCACAAAACAGAAAAACCCGCCCCCGAAAAACCAAAAGAAACCGAGTGGACGCCTCCAAGCGACGCTCTCTTTGCAACCCTTACGGTCTCTTTTCCAAGGCGACGTTGGCCTCACCTCTTCTGAACTTCATGAAAGCGACGACAGCCGCCCAATGCGAAACACAAAATTCGTAAGGGCCGGACAAGACCCCTGCACCCCTTTTTGATCCCGTTTCCAGGAAGGCCAAAAAGTAAAAAACGGCCTGAAAAGCGAAGAAGGCCGAGAAAAACGGTCCCCGGCGCAGAAGGAACGCATTGGAGAAAAAAAGAACCGGCAAAAAGTAAGGGACGATCAGCCTCAGGAGCTTGTGCGAAATCATCTGAAAAGCGATCTTGCTCTTGGCAGGGATAAGCAGCTCAGGCATCAAGGCAAAAATCTGCAATTGACCCGCAAAGACGCCTACCTTCCGGATGAATTCCTGCGGCACCATCTCGACCGCCATGCCGTAGGCCTTGGCCGCAGGCTCGAAGACAACCCTCTTGCCGACGACAACGGCGTTCATCAATGTGTAGGCATCCTCCAGAACCACGTCAGGCAGATAATGAAAAAACTCTTTGCGCACGGCATAAATCCCGTCTGCAGCTTCAAGGATAGAGCCGATATTACTTTCCAACCGGCGCAGCCATCTTTCATAGAACCAAGAAAAACCGAGACGGCGGAGGTCCCCTCCGAGAATAAGATCGCCGCTGACGGCGCCGACATCCCCGTCGGCGAATGACCGCACGAGATTCCTGATGGCGTCTCTGGCGAATCTCTGGCGGGTATCGGCAAAAATATAGATGTCGCCCTTGGCGTCCTTGGCCATCTTGTTGAGCATGGCCGCTTTGCCGAGATGCTGAAAAGAAACCGTGTAGCGGATGCTTTTTTCTTCGGCGAGACGCTTGATGGCACGGTAGGTTTCGTCCGTTGATCCGTCCGAGCCGACCATGATCTCCAGCTTATCCCTGGGATAGTCCGACTCCAGAAGGTTTGCGACCTTGACTTCGATATGTCTGGCTTCATCATACGCCGACACGAAAACCGTCACCGACGGCAAGATGTCCGCCTTTTTGACGCGGTCGGACGACGTCACCTGCATCAACAGCAAAAGCAACGGATAACCCAGGTAGGTATAAACAATGAACGCCAGGCTGAAATAAAAAATGAAACTGAACATATTTTCTCTCCCTGTCCTGCGGGAACGCACCGTCCCCGCCTCTCCCGGCTTACCTTGCGCCCCTCGCCCCGCCGGCCAAAAACGCCGCGCGGCGGAACCTGTCGTAAACCTGATAGCCCAGCGCCCGCCTCAAGAAAAACCTCGCTCTTTCCATGGCCTGGACGCGCAAAGACGGAAAACCGCCCACGATGGATTTGAAGGTATTGAGCCCATAGCCCTTCCTGACGGGGAAACGCCGCAAAAGGAACATACGCTCATCAAGAAAATCGTTATAGCCTGTGTCTAAGGTGCAAACGGCCCTGAACCCGACATCGCGGGCGATGGTCAGGACTTGCTTGTTATAGAAACCGTTGGGGATGGCCAAAAAATCAACCCGTTTGCGCGTGTACTTTTCTAACACCTGCCTGGAAAGAAGGAGTTCATTGAGCACCGCGTAATTGCTCTGGCCCGTCAGGAAAGTGTGCGACATCCCGTGAGAGCCGATGTCCATACCGCCCTTCGCCAACTCATAGATCATCGTCCAATCCATTCGGCCGGGCTTGCCGATCTCGTTAACGACGATGAAGAATGTCGCGCTGAAACCAGCCTCTTTTAAGATCGGAAAGACGAAATCGAAATGACTCTTGTCGCCGTCGTCAAAGGTCAGGACGACTTTTTTGCGCGTATCTCCCGTCACGTCTTCGGGTTTCGGGGGGCGGCCGTCGGCCCTTTTTTCTCCTCTGACATATTCGCGCTCCGCCAGAAGGCGGGCCAGCGACACGCACGCATAACCGTTGTGATGAAGATATTCCATCTGCCGGCGAAAATCGTCCTGCAGGACACTGAGGCCGCTGCAGGCGGCATCCGGCGACGGGCAACAATCATGATAAAGCAAAATAGGGATCTTGTTCATAAATATCCTAGTATACAATTTTTATGCCGCAAAAGCTACGGCCGTCTTACCATCTGCGGCCATAACCCAAAAATACCGCACTGCCGTCCGACCTTTTCAGCAGACGCAAAAAGGCCTCGCCGCCCCCTATTTTCCCGGAAAGAGTGACCGCAGCGCCCAGGGGTTCGCCGCGAGGAGCTGTCAACTCGATCTCCGCCGTGACGCCGCTTTTCAAGCGTGCATATCCCCCAAACACCATCTGCGAAAGACGACCTTCCTTGTGCGTCAGCTCAAAATTAAACCCGTGCGTCTTGTCAAACCGCCACTTTCCGAAAAAAATCAGCTTTTTCTGCCGCGGCTGGACCGCGCCTCCGAGGACAAAAACCAGCCTGTCCGAGAACGCATGTTCCAGCGACGCCTCAAGATCGATACGCGCAGGGGCATCTGCGGAATTGGTTCCAGCCAGACAATAAGTCAGCCGGTCACGACCGCTGACGACCCAGGAACCTTTGAATTTAAGCGTCTGGGGACTGCGGCCGGCCCCTGAAAAACAATATTCCAATCCATGATCCCCATTGAGCACCCAAGAACCCCGGAACCGCAAACGATCAGGCCGACCCGATCCCTTCTCCACAAGAAAATTCAGGCGGTTGTCTGTATCCACCTGCCACGAACCGCCGAACGTCAGCAGGGTTGTCTTTTCCTTGCCGTCGCGATCCCGGCTGTTCAAAGTAAAAACGAGCTCGTGGCCTGAAACGCTGAGCACCTCGGCCCCCAGAACCAGCTTGCCGCCTGCAATGTGACGGCTCCACTTATCCAAAGAAAAAACAAGACGGTGTCCCGCATCCAGCGTCCAGCTCCCGCGGCATCTGACCTGTTGAGGTTCGTTCTTGGCCACAGGCCGCTTGACGTGATAGACAAGCTCATTATCCTTCGATATCTTGAATGCCCCGTCCAGGACCTGCCGCAACCCTCCGCCGGTCAAGACCAGCCGTTGATGAGGATCGATCTCGTATTTGATACGTCCGACAGGACCAAAACCCTGTCCTTCGGGACGGGGAAGCCGGCGCCGCTCGGTATCAACTTTGGGCAGATCTCCGCCGATTGTTCTGCGTTTACTTGAAGGATGAACCGCTGAAGCGTCGAGTGGGTTGATTTTTCTCATCGCTTATCCGCCGGCTCTCAGGCATGCACGATGTCGCAGGCGCCGGCCAATTTCTTGCGCAAATCGAAAAGGGAATCCCTGCCGTCCATGCCGACGCGCCGCAACTCCAGGGGATTGACTTTCGCATCGTTGATCCCGCAGGCGACAGTAAAAGCGGCCCTGATGCCCAATCCTTCCAGGATCTTCAATGTCTCCCGGTTGTAGTCGCCGTAAGGGTAACAAAAGATGGGCCTTGTCTCGCCTTTCTCGAACCACGAAGCCAGCGCGGCCGCTCCCTGCTCAATCTCGTTCTTCTGTTTCTCCGGCGGCAACGCACCCAAATGGGGATGATTCACCGTATGCGAACCGAACGTCACGCCGTTACATGCCATTTCTTTGACGGCCGACCAGCTCAACATGTCCGGGCTCGGCAGATGCTGGTAACGCGGCCTTTTCTTATCGGTCCCAATCATGCCCGTGATCAAAAAAATCGTCGCCGGCAGGCCGAATTCTTTCAAAACAGGATAGGCATTCGTATAATTATCCCTGTAGCCGTCGTCAAAGGTAATGACGACCTTCGGCCTCCTGACGCCGGCGGCGGAGGATATGGCGCGTCCTGCGAGGACCTGCAACAGATCATCCATGGACAAGACGTCGCAATTCCTGGCAAGATACTCCATCTGCCGGCGGAATGCGGCGACAGGCACGGCCAGCTCGTGGGGCGGCAGTTGGTCCGTGACACGATGATACAAAAGAACGAGAAAACCTTCCCGCCTTCTGAAAAATGAAAAAAAATAAATGAGGGTGGTTACGAAGGAAACGAAATATCTCTTGGGAGATCCTGACATTTTCGCAAGATGCCGAAGTTTCTTCAGGGTCGAAAAACGGATCCAAAAACGCCCCGCAGCAGAAAACTAATGGCCGGCGCGACCCGCCGCCTCAACCCTGCTTAAAATACTCCACCGTCTTCTTTAATCCTTCTTCAAATCCCACAACGGGCCTGAATCCCAAGGACCGCCTGATCTTGGAAATATCGGCGCGGGTCCTGAAGATGTCGCCGGCCCTGACCGGTAAAAACCTGGGCCTGATCTTCTTGCGGAAAATCCTATTCAGACTCTCGACGATATGCAGGACCGTGTTGTCCTTGCCGTTGGCAACATTGAAAACACCGTGTCTGATACCCGGCGCGGCGGCGGCGAGGATATTGGCGCTGACGACATTGTCGATATAAGTAAAATCGCGGGACTGCCTGCCCGTCCCGAAGATAGGCGGTTCTTCATCATGCATGATGCAATGGATAAACTTAGGGATCACAACGGCATACTCATCGTCCAGGGCCTGCTTGGGCCCGAAGACGTTGAAATAACGCAGGACGACCGTCTCAATGCCGAAGAATTCGGAATAAATGCGGCAGTAATATTCGCCGGCGAGCTTGCTTAAAGCGTAAGGGGAGATCGGCTTGGGACAAAAATCCTCTTTTTCGGGGAAACGGCCGGCATCGCCGTAAACCGAACTAGATGACGCCAGGACAAAACGCTTCACCTTCTGGGCGGAGGCCGCCTGCAGCATGTTGAGCGTCCCGCCGATATTAACCTCATTGTAACTTTCTGGATACTTGAGGGACCGGGGCACGGAACGCAGGGCCGCCTGATGCAGGACATAATCCATGCCGCAGCAGGCGCGCTGGCAGGCGGCCTTGTCGCGGATATCTCCCCGAATAAGCTCATATTGCTCAGGGCCCAGATCTTTGGCAAACACCAGATTAGACTCCCTGCCCGAGACGAAATTATCGAGGACCCTCACAAAATGACCCGCAGCGGCGAGCTTCTCGGCGATATTGGAACCAATAAAGCCTGCGCCGCCGGTGACCAGATACCTCGACATGCAACCTCCTGATTTTATTTTTCCGACGGAAACAAAGCCGACGGCCCCTGCCCGGGGGCGTCACTTACGGCGTTATAATTTGACAACCTTGGGCGACCGCACTTTGACGGCATGGCGCGTGTCAACGACCAATCGGGCGTGCTCCACGATCATCTGATAATCGAAACAATCGTGGTCCGTGACGATCACGACGCAATCGGCCTTCTTGAGCATCGCCGGCGCCAGCCGGTTGCTCTTCATCTTGAGCTGCATATGTTCGAAAGACGGCACAAAAGGATCGCTATAAACCACCTTTGCCCCCTTATGCAACAGCTCTTCCATGACATCGAAAGCCGGCGATTCCCTGTAATCGCCGACATTCTTTTTGTAAGCGACGCCCAAGATCAGGATGCGGGCCCCCTGGATGCTCTTGCCGTGTGCATTCAAGGCATCGGCGACTCTGGCGACGACATATTCCGGCATGGCGCCGTTGACCTGGGCCGCCAGCTCGATGAATCTCGCCTCAAAACCGTATACACGCGCCTTCCAGGAAAGATACAAAGGATCGATGGGAATACAATGGCCGCCCAGGCCCGGCCCGGGATAAAATGCCATAAATCCGAAAGGCTTCGTCCGGGCCGCATCGATGACCTCCCAAACGTCGATATCCATCTTATGACACATCAGCGCCAGCTCATTGACGAGCCCGATATTGACGGAGCGAAAGGTGTTTTCCAGGAGCTTGACCGTTTCGGCGACGCGGGTCGAAGAAACCGGATACACCGTGTCGACCGCCTGTTCATAGAGCGCCCGGGCGGCCGCGGTGCAGGCCGGCGTCACTCCGCCCACAACCTTGGGGATGTTCCTCGTCTGATATTTCCGGTTGCCCGGATCCACCCTTTCCGGCGAAAATGCCAGGTAGAAATCCCGGCCGGCCCTGAGCCCCTTGGCTTCAAACATGGGCAGGAGCACCTCTTCGGTCGTCCCCGGATATGTCGTGCTCTCCAGAATGATCAGCTGCCCCTTCTTCAGATAGCGGGCGATCTGTTCGGCTGATTGGACGATGTAGGAGATATCCGGTTCTTTTGTCTTGCGTAAAGGCGTAGGAACACAGATGTTGACGGTATCCGCGCCGCTAAGCGCGGTATATGCTGTCGTCGCCGACAAAAGCCCCCTGGAAACAAGATCCGCCACTTCAGACGAAGATACGTCCTGGATATAGGATTTTTTCCTTCGGATGGCGTCGACCTTGGATGCGTCAAGGTCTATACCGACAACCTCAATGCCGGCTTTGGCAAATTCGACCGCCAGCGGAAGGCCGACGTAACCGAGGCCGATGACGGCGCTGCGGATCTTTCCTTCCTTGATCTTCTTGATAAGATCCATTCATCCTCCCAAAAATTACAGACGGCAGACTGACACGGCCAAATGCAGAAGCCGCGGCATAAAAACGATAATGCCGATGACAAAAGCGTTGACCGAAGCAATGAACACGCCTCCGGCAACAATGTCTTTCAGCAGCTTGACGTCCGGATGGTAGCGGTCGCCGTGCACGAAATCCAACAAAAGCTCAAAAGCCGTATTGGCCGTTTCGGCGATCAACACCAGGGCGATTGAAAAAACAATAAAAATGAACTCTATGGGCGCCACTCTCAAAAACAGACAAAGCGATACAGCCGCCGCGCCTAAGACAAGATGGATCTTCATGTTGCGTTCATTGCGGACCACAAAAAGGATCCCGTCGAGGGCCAGCTTGAAACTTTGGACCAATGTCCGTCGATACATCCTTTAGCTCTCCGTCTGACGAACCCGGTATTCCAACAACAACACCAGCCCCATGCCGGCGCAGGCGCCCAAAAGAACACCGGCGGCTATCGCAGTCAAAAGATTCGGCGCAACGGCCCTCGAAGGCATCTGCGGCCGCTTATAGACGGTGAAGGCCCCCCCATGCCGGGCGATAAACATGTCATCAAGAGTACCCACCACGGCCGCGGCTTCGCCGGGACGACGGCTCCTGAAAGAAATCTCAAACAGATTCTGTCCTTTCAGACGCACAGCAATCTTCTTTCTCAGGCCCAGGATCAGCCTTTCGTATTCTTTTTCCGTCTTAAGGTCGCGCGCGAGATTCAGATGATCCACCATCTGCACGAGATTGTTGATATCAACGATCTGCTCGCGGATCATGGATATGCGGCTGCCGACGCTGCTGCCAAAAAAAGGAAGAGGCGTCCTGGCCTCCTCGGCTATGATAAGGCTGGAGGATTCATAAACCTTCGGCTGCGCGGCCCAAAAGATCACGCCGCCGACGAAGCCGGCGATCACGGGGACCCACAGGTACCACCTGCGGCGCAGGAATATTGTTTTATCATCAAAGGCCAGCCGTAAAATATCCACAAAAGAATCGCCCATCGCATGCCTCCCGATCCTTCAAGTGCCCGCTGCGAAAAATATCTCCTTGAACCCCCCCAAACCTTCTTTCTGTTATAACGTAAATAGGCGGTTTTGACTATAGTTTTCTGTCGGACGCGCGTTGCGGACCGAGGACCCTGCCGAGATCGAAGCCGAGCTTCAATCAAACTGTAAATCCCTCAGAATAAAACTATCTGCACTCGCTTTTACAAAATCCTCATACTCTGTGACTGTCTGGAATTGATCGCTAATAATACTCCTTTTGCGGCCGCTAAGATAAGTCTGGAGACTGGACCATGGATAATTTTTCAAAGCATACCAATCGACGAAACTATCCTTGGAAGATTTTATTAACGCTTCAGGATTCAAATGAATATACCGGCTAAGATGCAAAAGATATGTTTCATTCTCAATATGCTTAGCCTTATAAGCCCCCTGAAAAAGAACGCCGCTTCGGTCATGCTTCTTATTGAAATATTTGGTATAACTGGTACCCAACTTATGCATAAAAACAGGGACACCCCCTTCTGCCAATTGCTGCAGGATTAAATGAAAATGATTAGGCATGAGGCAAAAGCATGTGACGTCGACAAGTTGGGATAAACCAGTTTCTCCTGATTGAAGCTGTCTTGATTGAAGCCGAGCTTCCATCAGAGAACGACGGCACAGATTCAACACCTCACCTTTTTGATTCAGTTCACTAAGCGAAATCAGAAAGCGTCTATAATCAGAACAGTCTAAAAAAATATCTCTTTTGTCCGTCCCACGATTATAAATGTGGTAATACTCCCCTGCTATAAACTTGGTTGTTCTCACGGCATCCTCCTTGAATATAAATCTTCAAGAGTTGCCCGAATGAAGGGAAAATGATCGAAGCCGAGCTTCAATCAAAGATGGCTTCGTATTGGAGGGATTTCGGACATGAGGGAAATTGACTATATTTTATCAAAATAACATTCTTCGGCGACAGCCCCCTATCTGAAGATGATTGAAGCTCGGCTTCGATCAGAGGTTTCGATCGGACGTCAGGCGAGTTCGACCATCTTGTCGATGGCGCGGCGGGCGCGGCGGCGGATATCGTCGGAAACAGAAACGACGGTCTTGCTCTCTTCCAAAGACCAAAGAACCTTTTCCAGGGTCGTGCGTTTCATGTTGGGGCAGACCGCGTTTTCGGATGCAGGATAGAATTTCTTGTCCGGATTGTCCTTCTGGAGCCTGTGGATCATGCCGGCTTCCGTGCCGACAATGAACTCCTTGGCCGAGGATTTCTTGGCAAAGGCGCACATTCTCCCCGTCGAAAGCACCTCGTCCGCAAGCTCAACAACCTCAGGCCGGCATTCGGGATGCACCATGACCTTTGCGCCCGGATGCTGGCGCACCTTTTTGACGATGTCTTCGGGAAGGATCTTGACGTGCGTTGGACAATACCCTTCCCAGGCGATCAGACGCTTGTTGGTTTTTTTGGAAACATAATCCGCGAGATATTTATCGGGAACGAAAATAATCTCTTCATTCTTGAGTTTGGAAATAATATCCACGGCATTGGTCGATGTGCAGCAGATATCCAATTCGGCCTTAACATCCGCGGGTGTGTTGACATAGCCGACGACAACAGCCTTGGGGTGGCGCGCCTTGAGCTGACGGACATCTTCGGCATCGATCATGTTGGCCATCGGACATCCGGCCATCGGATCGGGGATCAAGATGGTCTTGTCGGGACACAGGATAGAGGCCGTCTCCGCCATGAAATAAACGCCGCAGAAAACAATGACTTTTTTTTCGGACTTGGCGGCAAGCCGGCTAAGTTCCAGAGAATCCCCGCAATGGTCGGCGACATCCTGGACCTCGGGCAGCTGGTAATTGTGCGCCAGGATCACGGCATTGCGCTCTTTTCTCAACCTGTCGATCTTCTGAACAATCTCCTTATGAGGCATCGGATTTCCCCTGTTCGATCCTGGCCCCCCCGAGAACCAGGTCGTTGTTGTAAAAAACAATAAACTGCCCCGGGGTGACGGCGCGCTGGGCTTCGGGAAAAACCACCTCCAGACGCGTCCTGGTCAGGCGCGCGATCTTCGCCGGGACTTGCGGTTGATTATACCTTATTTTGGCTTCTACATACCGATTTTTCTCAAAATTCCGCGCGCAGTACGCGCAGAGCCAGTTCGGCCCGACGGCGATGAGGCCGCGGCTGAACAACGCTTCCCGGGGGCCGACAATGACTTTGTTTTCTTTTTCGTCCAGCCTGACCACGTAAAGGGGGCGAGCTGCGGAGATCCCAAGACCCTCCCTTTGGCCGACGGTATAATTAAAGATACCATGGTGGCTTCCAAGGACCTCGCCGGACATATCCGTGATAGCCCCCGGCCGGAAACAGGCCCGGTTCAGGCGTTTCCTCAAGAAGGCGCGATAATCGTTGCCGGGCACAAAACAGATTTCCTGGCTCCCCGGTTTGTCTGCAACCGACAGTCCTTTTTTCAAAGCGAGCCTGCGGACCTCCTCTTTCGTCATGCGACCCAGCGGAAAAAGAACGCGCCCCAGCTCCTTTCTTTTGACAAGACATAAGAAATACGACTGGTCTTTCTGGCGGTCAATCCCTTTTTTGAGGACAAGACCTCCCTCGTCTTTTTCCAGGCGCGCATAGTGCCCCGTCGCCAACTTTGTCATGCCCAAGGCACGGGACTTTTGCAACAGCTTCCCGAACTTCAGATACTGGTTACAGCGCACGCAAGGGTTGGGGGTGCGGCCTGAAATGTATTCAGAGACAAAATCAAGGACAACCGTCTCTTCCAGGTCCCTGGCAAAATTCAAGACGTAGTGAGGGATACCAATATCGCGGGCGACGCGCCGGGCATCTTCGATCCCCTGCAGGCCGCAGCAAGCCGGCCGCCGGCCCGGCGCCATTTCCGCCTGATGCCGAGACAAAGAAAAGCACATCGTCACGCCGACGACGTCGTACCCCCGCTCCTTGAGGATGAGCGCGGCAACGGAAGAATCCACACCGCCGCTCATCGCAACCATCACTTTTTTAGACATAATATGAATTAAAAATTAAAAATGAACAATTACTTTTTAGAATTTTTAACGATTAAAGCAAGAATTTTTTTAATTTCAGTAGATTCTTGCAGAAGAGATTTTAACTCTGAAGCATCGCTCAATTTTGCATCAAAAATCAACCTTAACCATAAATTTGTCTCGAGGGCCTGCTGAAAAGCCGTCTGCATTTTATAGATAAATCATCTTTACTGAATGCCCCTTGGGCTTCTTCAACGTTCGCCGCAATAGAAGTTCCCGAGGCGACCAATTGCCTTCCCAAGACGAAAACAGAAGTCTCTTTTGGAAGAGTTTTAACAAATTTAATGATCCGCGGAGCTAAACCATAAGTTCGCTCAACAATATCTCTTTTAATTGTTAATTTTTCATTGTTCATTGTTAATTGATATTTACCAGCTCCATGTCGCGCCAAGGGTCACCGTCCGGCCTTCTTCCGGGATGCCTTCGATATCCTGGAACTCGGCACCAAAGAGATTATACACCTCGAAAAAAACCTGCCAGCGACGCGCCACATCGACGCTGACCTTGTCGCTCACAACCACCCAGGCCCTGCGGATCGGTTTTTTCTTCATAAGAACATCGGTGCGGTTATGCCAGGCGCCTAACCGCTGCTCAAGCCCCAGATCGATCATGTGCTGAAGATAACTGAAGCCGTACTTATAAATAAGCCCTTTGTCATGAAGGTCCTTGTTCGTATAGGCATAGCGCAAGTCATAGCTGAAATGCCTGTCGGCATCCCAGCGCCCGTAAAGATTGACACCGACCGTGAAGGCCTCGCTGATATTGCGCGCCACGAATTTCGGATCGGCCGACGTCATCTTGGTGAATTCGATCGTGTCATATTCCTGGCGGATAAACCCTCCAGCCTCGACGCTCAGGCCGCCGCCCAAGCGTTTGCGCCATCCCGGCTCAAGGCTATAAGCGGTCTCGGGCTTGAGATTGCTGTCGCCTGCGGTCGTCGGATCGTTGTAATAAAGCTCGGTGAATGTCGGCACGCGTATGAGACGGCCGAGGGAAACATAGACTTCTTCCGCTTCTCCAAGCGTCTTCTTGAACAAAAACGAACCGGTCCATTCTTCCTTGAAAGTGGAATAATCGTCGAGGCGGACGACGGCCCCGGCCGATATCTTTTCCGTTACGTTCCACGACGGCTCCGCCTGGAGGGACCAGTGGCTGCGCGTGCGATCGCCGAGATTGCTGGAGACGATATGCTCCAGGCCGTACTCGGCGCCGGAGGAAAACTTCCCTGATCCCCACGGCACCGTCACCGTACCGCCCCATGTCAGCATATCCGTACGGTGATGATTCAGGTAGTAGTCGGGATTCTCGATAGTCAGGATGTATTTGTCATAGAGCTGACGGAAGGCAAACCGCGGCTCGAACGAAAAATGCTCGCCTTCGTAGACCATGCGGGCATCCACGTTCTTGACGTTGACCCACTCTTTCGAAGGGAATCCGCGGCCGGGCGTATAAAAATCGTAAGCGCCGTATTCTTTCTCGTTATAGCCGGCATCCAGATAGAAAGACACATGATCCCTAAAGAGCCTGTTGGAGCTGAAAAAATTGCTCATGCGGGCATCGGTATCATAACGGGATCCAGCCGTCGAATAATTCCATATGGAAAAACGGCTTTCCATCCCCAGGGCCCCATAATAAACATCCAGGGCCTGCTGGGCCGTCGTGTTGTTCCCTCCGGAAGCTGTCAGGCGGTTCTTTCCCTTTTGAGGCCCCCGGAGGACGAAATTCACGGCGCCGCCAATCCCGTCGGGGCCGAATTTCGCGGAGGCTGAGGCGGGAATGATCTCGATCCTCTCGATATCATCCACGCTGAAAGACAGATCTAGGTCCTGGTGGGCCGTCTGAGGGTCTTTGACCCGTACACCGTTGACAAGAATCAAGACCTGCTGAAACGTCGAACCGTTCAAAGAGATATCCCCCTTGATGCCTCTGGCGCCGCGGCCCTGGATATCGACGCCCACATAATCCAGAAGATCCTGGGGGGTCCTGGCAGGAAGATTGCGGATCTCCTCTTGCGTCAGGACCGCAGCTACTGCCCCCTGCCCTGCGCTTCCATAGGGCAGACGGCGGACAATGATAGGCTCGAGGTTATTTTCTTCCGCCGCTGCCGCGGCATGACCATGAGAGGTAAAAACCTGCCAAAAAAATATCAGACACGCGACTCTGACTTTTTGTTTCATGATCCCCCTGACTGGCACGGAGAAAACCTCTAAGAGGAGGGCCTTTTAAGATTTGTGATCATAAATCTTTTGGAACGCTGCCGTTTAAGAAAGCTAGTTTTCTCTAGCGGGATAAAGCGGAGACATGGCGCGCAGTTTGGCGACGACCTTGGGAAAAACGTCGAGGAAACGATCCACTTCTTCCTCCCGTGTGTAGCGCCCAAGGGTCAGGCGGATGGAACCATGGCAAAGCTCGTGAGGACGGCCGATGCTTAAAAGGACATGGGACGGCTCCAGGTCTCCGGAGGTACAGGCGGAACCCGTCGATGCCGCAACACCCAGCATATCAAGATTCAACAGCATGGATTCCCCTTCGATATACTCGATGGAAAAATTCACGTTATTGGGCAGCCGCCGGATCGCATGGCCGTTCAGATAAACCCGGTCGATCTTCTTCTGAATGCCGGCGATAAGCTTATCGCGCAGGCGCGTCTGTGCTACGATTTCTTCAGCCATGTGTTCGCCGCAAAGCTCAAGGGCCTTCCCCATGCCCACAATCCCCGGGATGTTTTCCGTCGAAGCGCGCCTGTGCCTTTCCTGGCCTCCGCCCCGCAGGAAAGGCGCGATACGCGTGCCTTTCCTGACATAGAGACAGCCCGCCCCTTTGGGACCGTAGAATTTGTGGGCCGACAGCGACAGAAGATCCACATGCAATTCATCGACGTTCACCGGGACATGGCCCACGGTCTGGACGGCATCGGTATGCATATAAGCGCCCCTCTCTTTGACAAGCGAGGCGATTTCCTTGATCGGCTGGATGGTGCCGATCTCGTTATTGGCGTGCATGACGGATACCAGGACCGTCTGGTCGGTCATGGCGGCGGCGATGTCTTCAGGATGGACCAGCCCTTCCCTGTCGGGACGCACGGACGTCACCTTGTAACCCAATTTCTCCAAAAAACGGGCCGGCTCAAGGATGGCGTGATGCTCGATGGCCGTGGTCACAATATGGTTACCCTTGGCGGCATTCGCCCAGAGCACACCAAACAGGGCAAAGTTATCCGCCTCCGTCCCGCTGGCGGTAAAAATGATTTCTTCGGCCCTGGCGCCCAGAAAGGATGCGACCTTCTGACGCGCGTCTTCCATGGCCCCCTTGGCCTCGCGGCCGAAGGCATGGATGCTCGAGGGATTTCCAAAGACCTTGCCAAAAAACGGCTCCATCGCCTCCAGGACTTTCGGGTCCGTCGGCGTCGTCGCCGCATAATCAAAATATATTTTTTCCATCATTTTCCCCTGATTGAAATCCCCTGATCGAAGCTCGGCTTCGATCAGACCTTGCTTCATGCGGACGGCTTCAAGCGTCCATTCAAGCTCCCCATGCGGTAACCGCGGGGATCGATTTGCATGTCGGCATATCCGGCTGTTTTCACGATTCTTTTGAGCCGGCCTTTGTCTTTCAATGATCTCATCTCCGCAAGATCGACCTCTATCTCGGCCAGCGAACCGAAATCCCTGACACGCAGATTACCCCGGATGCCGCAGGCCTCCCGGATCAATCCTTCAGCCTTATGGATACGCAAGAGCTTTTCCTGGGTGATAACCGAACCATAAGGGATGCGGGAAGCCAGACAGGCCATGGCCGGCTTGCTCCAGGTCGAAAGCCCCAGCTCGCGAGAGGCCCGGCGTATCTCTTTTTTTGTCAGGCCGGCTTCGCACAAAGGAGAAACAACCTTTGCGGCGGTTTTCGCCGCAGCGCCGGGACGGTAATCCCTGAGGTCATCGGCATTCGAACCGTCGATCACATATCTCATGCGACGACGTAACGCGACCGCATTGAGTTTCTTAAAAAGCTCTTTTTTGCAATGATAACAGCGGTCCGGCGGATTCGAACGAAATGCGGGGTTTTTGAGCTCATGCGTGCGGATAAAACAATGCCGCACGCCCAGCCGCCTCGCCGCAACCCTCGCGTCCCGGGCCTCGGAGACCGGATAAGTTTCCGACAAGGCGGTGACAGCCAGGACATGCCCCTTCAGGACATTGCCTGCGACCGCCAGAAGTAACGTGCTGTCCACTCCGCCGGAAAAAGCCACAACTACCGACTGAAGTTTTTTCAAGCGCAGCCTGAGCTTCCGGAGTTTTTTCTCAAGGATCGCGGCCATCGCTTTTAGCTCTTAGGCCGACAGGACCTCTTTGACTTCCGGGACTTTTTTCTTAAGGATCCGTTCCACGCCCATCTTGAGGGTCATCTGCGACATGGGACATGAACCGCAGGCGCCAGTCAACCGCAAAGTCACCTTGCCGTCTTCCGTGGCGCTGATCAACTCCACATCGCCGCCGTCGGCCTGAAGCATAGGGCGGACTTCTTTAAGGGCTTCCTGAACTTTTTCTTTAAGCGACATACTGCTCTCCTTTTTCTCTGCTTCCAGAATATATAGCTATCTTAAAGCCTTCAAAACTGCCTTCATGAACGCCGGGAGGTCTTCGGGCTTGCGCGACGTGATCAGGTTGCCGTCCACAACAACCTCCTCATCCATAAACGTGGCGCCGGCATGGACCATATCATCCTTGATGGCAAAAAAGCTTGTCACGGTCCGGCCTTTCAGGATGCCCGCCGATGCCAGGACCCAGCCGCCATGGCAGATCGACGCCACGACCTTCCCTCGGGTGAACATCGTCTTGACAAAACCGTTGACCTCAGGGTAACGCCTCAGGACATCCGGGGCGTAACCTCCAGGGATGATCACCGCGTCAAAATCTCTCTCAGCCGCCTCCTTGATCGTCAGTTCTTGAGGCATCTCATAGCCATGTTTGCTTTTATAAACCTTACTGCGGCCCGTTCCCACGGCAACGACCTCGTATCCCGCTTCCTTTAGCCGCAAGTAAGGATACCAGACTTCCAGATCCTGATACATGTCCTCAACGAGAACGGCGATCCTCTTAATGGGCACACCTCGACTTCCTCAGCAATTCGTCCAGCCCCACAGAACCTAGATATCCTTCAATCTTCTTTTTGAGGTTCTTCCAGACATCTTTCAACACGCAATCCTCCGAACCCTTGCAGGCTTTGCCGCTTTTTCTCTTGCGGCCGCAAATGAGTTCAAAGACATCCCCTTCCACGGCCGCCAGGACGCTGGCGACGCTGATCGATGCAGCCGGCACATTCAAAAGATAACCGCCCTTGGCACCCTTGACGCTCTTGATCAGACGGCAGCGACGAAGCTTCAAAAGCAGCTGCTCCAAATAATCCAAAGGCAGGCCCTCCTTCTCAACGATACGGCTGATAGCCACGGGCCCCCTGGGACCGTCGGCCGCGATCCTCAGGATGCACCTGAGCGCATAATCGCCTTGCGTCGTGATTCTCAATTCTGCCTTTCTGATATTTTCTCAACAAAGGGAGTTAACTGCTTTTATTTATTATATATACCCGATGTTTTTTGTCAAGATTTTATCGGCCGATCAAAGAAAGAGCGCCTCTGGATCGAGGCGCTCTTTTGAAACGCTCCCCGGAACGGAAAGGATTAATCCGCAGGCCCGTTATCCGTTTCGTCCATCAACGGGCCGTCTTCCATGCCGCTCAGATTATCCGGCATCTCTCCGGATTCCTCGGATTGCCGGGCTTCTGTCTTGGCAACGCTTTCTTCGGCCCTGGCGGCATAAGTATCGGGATCTTTCATAAATTCACCCTTGCAGGCCTCAGAACAAAGATTGTATATCTTTCCTTTGTATTCTATGCCGTATTTGCCGAGATCCTCCTTGGGAATCTTCTTGCCCGTCACCGGACACACTTTATTGTCGACAGTCGCAACAGTCGTTTGCGGATCCGTCCCATGCATCGCTTCGTCCGGCATCGGGGACTGAGCATAAACGGGGGCTATCCCGCAAAGAAAAAATGAAAAAACTAACACCGTCGTCCGCATCTTCATGATTCCTCCTCATTCCGCCTCTGGCGGAATGACTCCACAGCCTGCGAAGTTCATTTTGCGAACGCCCTGGCCCGCCTCCGGCGAGGCCGAGGCATTTGCGAGCAAAATAAACAAGCGTTTAGGCAAGGAGTCCTTTGGTTGTCAATGAGACCAAACAAACCATACAAACAAATATGCCGCTGCCACGGCCGCCAGCGTAAACGGCAGGCCCATTTTCGCGAACTGCCAGAAACCAACCTTGTAGCCCTCTTTTTTGAGCAGGCCGCAGGCGACGATGTTGGCCGAGGCGCCGATAGGGGTGATGTTGCCGCCGAGGCTGGCGCCGACGAGGAGCCCAAAAAGGAAAAGCGACGGGCTGACGCCCAGGCGCTCGGCCATGGAGATGGCCACAGGCAGCATGGCGGCCAAAAACGGCACGTTATCCACAAAGGCCGAGACAAAAACCGCGACAAAAACCAAAAGCGTATAGCCCAAAAAAATATTGGAGCCGACGAGCGAAGAAAGGAATTCCGCCGTCCTATCGATCCATCCCGTATGGGTCATGGCGCCCACAAGGACAAAAACGCCGGCCAGAAAAAACGTCGTGTCCCAATCCAGGGCCCTGAGCGTCGCGCGCACGCCGCCCTTGAAGATGAATTTCCGCCAAAGGATCGCGACGATGCCTGCGATCATACAAAGGATCCCCGCCAAATAAGAAAATCCCGTGTCGAAAAATGACGAAAGCGCCAAAAGGACGATGAGACCGGCAAGCAAGACCGTCGGAAAAAACGAAAGGACCTTCTCGGTCAACCGGAGATTCTCTTTCTGACGCAAAGAACGGAAAAAGGCATAAAGAACAAAAAATGACACCAAGGCCCCCAGCTCAACGGCGAAAAAGATGCTCGGCCGGCCGTGATAGAAGAAAAAGTCCATAAAGGTCATCTTCGCATAGCCGCCCAGAAGCATGCTTGGCGGATCGCCGATCAATGTCGCCGTTCCCTGCAGATTGCTGGAAATGGCGATACCGATCATCATGTTCACGGGATTGATCTTGAGCTTTCTGGCAAGGGAAAGCGCGATGGGTGCGACAATGAGGACCGTCGCGACATTCTCGACAAAGGCAGAGATGAAGCCTGTCATGGCGCAGATCAAAAGAACGGCCCAGGCCGTGTTCTTTGCCTTATTGATGATCGCTTCTGCGATAAAAGCAGGCATGCGGCTCTCCATAAAGACGTCGGCCACAGCCAGCGTCCCCACAAAGATACCCATGACATTCCAGTTAATCGCCTGCGCGGCCTCCAGAGGCGATAAGACGCCTGTCACGACCAAAACAAGGGCCCCTGCAACCGCCACCGACATCCGTCGGGTGGGAAAAACGATAAAAAGAACATAGGCCAAAATAAAAATCATTGCGGCGATTGTTGGATATCCCATCTCAGAACCTCATCAGGCAGTCTTTGGCGGCCTTGCACCAGTAGATACACGAGTCTTTTTCAGAATAAACGACATCTTTTTTGCAGGACGGACACCTGCGCTTCGGCTCATCGGAGAAAAATTCGGCTTCTACGCCGCAGGAAGGGCACTTGATATACCTGACCTTGATGTCTTTTTCCCTGCCGGGACAATGAGTGAACATAAATAAGTATCGAAGTATCTTTAGCTAGAAGCTGAGCTTTGGACTGTCATCTGGCAATTGGAAAAGCTCAGCTTCGAAAAGTTTAGCTTCGACCCGTTAAATTAAATATTTTCTTGTTTCTTCGTCACCAAAAGTTTCGACGGTTATGATCTCTATTTTATCGCCATGTTTGACGTTAACAGAGATATTCTTCGAAGTTTTGGCTGCATCAAAATACCTGGCCGTAATCCCGGCCGCAAGACGTATGGTATCTCCTTGCGAAAAATCTCCGCGTCCCAAGCCCGAGGCGCCGGCCGCGTCATGCGCCGGATAAAACAGGTAATCGCCCGGCGACGCCAGGGCCTCCAATTTTTCGTTCTCATGCTGGTTCTTCCCCACGACAAGCTTGGCGCGATCGGTGAGTCTGAAATACCTGCCATGGTTCAGCAACTGAATATCTTCCATCGTCAGTTCGTCGTGATCGATCAGGTCCCGGATGCGCCGCGAAAAAGCCGGGTCCGTCAAAAGGCAACCGCCTGCGGGACACGGGTAATCTTTAATATTATAATCCTCAGCCAGTTTCATCTGGGGTTTGCGGCCCCGGCCGCTGATATTCAAAAGTTTTTGGCGGTCCACCCACCCTTCTATTTCGGCAATGGTCGGTTCAAGCAGCCGGGCGGACAGAGGCCGCAAGACCAAGCCTTTGACGCCCGCTTCGCGCTCGATGATATGCATGGCATCGCGGCGCTGGGACATAGGACGCTGGCCCAGCACCTCGCCTGTGATCAAAAACTTTGCCCCCAATTCATCCATGAGCTGCCGCGCTTTTTTAAGCATCAGGATCCGGCAATCGATGCACGGATTGATGTTCGAGCCATAACCGTGCTTTGGCGATTTAAGAACCTCAAGAAAATCCTTTGTGACATTGACGATCTTGAGAGGGATGCCCAATTGCTCTGAAACGAATTTCGCTTCATGGCGACAGCCTGCCTTCCCATGGCCCATATCTTTGTCGTCCCTCGGCCCCGCGAGAGAAGAATGGCCTCGGTCGCAGCGGCAAAACGGCGAGACAAAGTTGGCCGCAATGACATCCACGCCTTGCTCCAGGACCACCTTTGTGGCCAAGGTCGAATCCAGGCCTCCGGAGACCAACGAGACAGCTTTTATTTTCATAGGATCAGGTTCAGGGCCCCGCCGACGATCAGGGTCGCCGCGATCATGATGCCGGTGGCTGCAAGAAGATATTTCAAGCCCAGTTCTTTCAGGAAGATGATGAATGTCGCGATACAAGGGAATGACATCGACAAGACAACACAGGCGATGATCGTCTGTTTCAGGTCCATCTGCAAAGGAATGAGCAATCCAGCGGCGATGTCTTTACGCAAAAAACCGATCAGAAGAGGAAAGGCCGCCGCTTCAGGAAGCCCAAGGATGGCGCGCGTGACAGGCGCAAAAATACTGCTGGCGGCCTCAAAAACCCGGAAATACTGCAACAGGTTGACAACAAGGACACCAAGGGTGACGAAAGGAAACGCATCGATGATGAACTCCTTAACCCGCAGCCAGAGTTTGGAAAAAATGATGTTCAACGGCGGAAAACGGTAGTGCGGGATCTCAAGCACCAATTCCGGGCTGTAGCCTTTGAGCACTTTGTTAAGCACAAAACCTATGATCAGCCATGCGAAGAACAGTGTCCCGAAGACAACGGCCAGGGGACCCATACCCCACGGCCCCAGAAGCTTGATGATCATAGCCTGGAGCGCGGCGCAAGGCACGGCGATAGAGATCAACGTCGAGGCGATAAAACGCTCCCTCCTGCTTTCCAAAACGCGCGTCGCCATGATCCCGGGCACGTTGCAGCCGAAACCCAGAAGAACGGGAATGATGGCAAAACCGTGCAGGCCGACCCTGTGCATCAAGGCATCCAAGAGGAGCGCGAAACGCGGCAGATAACCTATGTCCTCGATGATCCCCAGAATAAGATAAAAAGAAATAATATAAGGCAGCACCATGTCGAATTCGACATAGGGGGCGGTCGTCAACAGGCCGATCGAATTCTTGAAATCGATCCTGCCGTCCACGAGTTCGCCGATCAGGACGTGGTGGCCGAATGTCCCAGGCTGCAGAAGGACGCTCAGCTTCGCAAGAAGCGGCGCATACACATCGTTGAAAAAAGGATCGAAGACATACCGGATCAGGCCTTCGCCGATAAAACGCACGCTCTTGAAAACAGCGTAAATGACGCCTGCCCCGATGAGCAGGCCGGTGAACGGCCGGATCGAAAGGTCCTCCAGCATCTCGCGAAGCGTATGGTGCCTGTGCGTCAGATGCTGGGCCTGGCTGACGATGATGCCGACGGCGCGCCATATCTCTTCGTGGGTCCTCTGCTGCGGCGGACGGGGCGCCCCCTGAAAGAGGCGTTCTTTCAAGAGCTTGATGCCTACCCCTGTCACGGCGCAGGTGGAGATGACCGGCACGCCGAGCAGCTGCTCGAGCTTGGCGGCATCGATATCAATACCCCTGTGCTTGATGTCGTCGCACATATTCAGGACCACGACAACAGGATAGCCTTTGTCGATCAGGTCCATGGTCAGGTGCAAGTTACGCTCTAAATTCGTCGCGTCAACGATATCGAGAATAAAACAGTCTTTTTCCCGGCAACAGACATCGTCCAGGAACGTGCACGTCACCTCTTCCGCTTCCGAAGTCGGCTCCAAGCTGTAGGTGCCCGGCATATCGATGACTTCGTAGGCCTCTTGACCGACATTCATGACCCCTTTGCGGTATTCCACCGTCGTGCCGGGGTAATTGGACGTGATCACGCTCACGCCCGTCAGACGCGCAAAAACAACACTCTTGCCGACATTGGGATTACCGATAAGGATGATCTTTTTCATGGAACTTCACGGACTTTAAGTCCACAGCCTCTGGATGGACACTCCTGCGCCCCGCCTTTTGCATTCTGCAAAAATGTAGCGGGGCTTCGGAGAGATCATCCGCCTGGAGTCACCGCAACTATCCAGTGACAATCTTTTTTCTTACCCCCATGGATTTTAAATATCCGACCGCTTCACGAAGGCGGAAGAAGACTTGACGGAGGGTTCGGCGCTGACCTCAACGATCACTTTTTCAGCCATACCGTGCCCGAGGGCCAGGGTCGTATGCCCGATCCGGACGGCGACAGGGCCGCGCAGCGCAAAGGCGCTCAACTTCACCAGCTGCTCGCCCGGCCGCAGGCCCATCATCGAAAGCCGATGGGCCACCTGTTTGCCGCCGGTGAGCTCAACAATCCTGGCCTTCGATCCTTTTTTGAGCTGATTCAGGGAAAGTTTAAGCATACTACGTTAGATTATAGAGGAAGGCGACATTTAGTCAAGGAGCATCGAACTCCATTGTCTTGACGGAAATAACCAATATTCAAACATAACTTTTTTGGTTATTGAATTTTGGTATTTGGTTATTGTTTGGTTGCTGTTTCTTGGGATTTGGTGATTTGGTTCTTCTTGCGTTCTTGGATCATCCGCCTTTGTTCCAGTCTTTCGCGCCTCGATCGGGCGACGTAGAGAGGCTTGCCTGTCTCGGGGTCCAATCCCGTGTAATACATACAGGACGACCGCGTCATAGGCAGAGGGATGAAGTCCTGTATCTGCTTCGGGGTGTATCCCAGGGTTTTCGTAAACGCTGCCAACTCCTCGGCTTCTTTTGGGCCGCAGCCGGGATGGGCCGTGATGAAATACTGGGCCAGGTATTGCTTCTTCCCGAGCTCTTTATTCAGGGCTGCGTATTCCCTGGAAAACCGTTGCAGGACATTTCTGCGCGGCTTGTGCATCAGATCGCAAACGACGTCTGCGGTATGCTCCGGCGCAATCTTGAGCTGGCCGCTGACAAAATACCGGCACACAAGACGAAAATATTCCCGCGCCTGAGACAACAAAAGAAGTTCATAGCGCATCCCGCTCTGGATATGCACCTGCCTGACGCCGGGCGCCCGACGCACGGATTCCAGCATCTGCACCTGTTTTTTAAAGTCCGTCTCCAGATTCGGACAGACCTCCGGCCAAAGACAATCGGCGCGGCTGCACCGGTATCCCCGGCTGCAAGAGGCAGCATACATATTCGCTGTCGGCCCTCCCACGTCCGTGATAACCCCCTTGGACTTCCTGTCGCCGGCGATCTTTGACGCTTCCTGCACGAGAGAGGCCGCACTGCGGCTCTGGATCACCTTACCTTGATGCAGGGACAAGGAACAAAAAGAGCACGCCGCCAGGCAACCCCTATGACTGACAATGGAGGCCTCGACGGTCTTGAGCGCCGGCACGCCGCCATAACGCATGTAGTCCGGGTGGCAGCGCCGGCTGAACGGCAGACTGTAGAGACTGTCCATCTCGTCCTGCCTCAAAGGCAGGGCCGGCGGCAGCTGAATACAAAAACGCGTGTCCGTCTTTTGCGCAACGATGCGCGCCGTAAAAGGATTGGATTCCTTGCTGTAAAGATTGAAGGCTTCGACGAATTTCTTTTTATCAGACCGCACCTCTTCGAACGACGGCAGGACGGCCGGACGATCAAAACCGTCACAGGTCTTGCGGGCGATCACCGTGCCGCGGATATCGTCCATCCGGTCTATTTTTTCTTTGGCCTTGAGCCTGGAGGCGATCTCGGCCACAGGATGCTCCCCCATTCCATAGACGAGCACATCGGCCTTGGCGTCAAAAAGAATGGAACGCCTGACCGCATCCGTCCAAAAATCATAATAAGCGAGACGCCTCAGGGAAGCTTCCAGGCCGCCGATGACGACAGGAACGCCGGCGAAGAGTTGGCGCAATTTCTGCGTATAGACGATTGTCGGCAATTTAGGCCTCAGCCCCCTGGCGCCGCCCGGGGAATACTTGTCTTCTTTACGCAGGCTCATGCCGGAAGTATAAAGGGCCAGCATCGAATCCAGGTTGCCGGCCGTCACCCCGAAAAAAAGCTCCGGCCGCCCCAGCTTTAGAAAATCTGCGTCCTTCTTCCAGTCCGGCTGCGCGATGATGCCGACCCTATACCCTAAAGATTCCAGATATCTTCCCAGGAGGGCGACGCCGAAACTCGGATGGTCGCAATACGCGTCGGCCGTGACAAAAATCACATCACAGACGTCCCAGCCGCAAGACTTCATCTCATTTTTGTTTGTAGGTAGGAGTTGATTCATGGATTGATTATAGCACAGAGCGGGATTTGAGGGGATCATGCGGAAAATGATGCTAAAGATGGCCGAGCGAGCAGAAGAAACACAATGTCCAAAAAGTCCTGGATAAATTGGATGTCCGCCTCAAGCTTTTAGAAATCACTGCGGAAGGAACCTTGGACAGCGTGTCCATGCGCCGCGTATGTTGCCGCCTCAAGCTTTTAGAAATCACTGCGGAAGGAACAACATGATCCGGCCCTTACATCGTCCGCAAGTGTAACCGCCTCAAGCTTTTAGAAATCACTGCGGAAGGAACATGAGAACCATTTTATTTTTAATCCGCGTTTGATCCGCCTCAAGCTTTTAGAAATCACTGCGGAAGGAACCCACATCTAAAATATCCCGTCAACGATTATGGCACCGCCTCAAGCTTTTAGAAATCACTGCGGAAGGAACTCAAGGCCGTGGAAAGAAACGGCTACGCCCTGCCCGCCTCAAGCTTTTAGAAATCACTGCGGAAGGAACCGAGAACCGGTCTCGATGAGAGCAAAATAGTCAACCGCCTCAAGCTTTTAGAAATCACTGCGGAAGGAACCCCCGACTTGAAACTCTGGCAAAACAGGCGGCCCCGCCTCAAGCTTTTAGAAATCACTGCGGAAGGAACAGGCGAAATCAAACAATCCAACCCCGCCGGCGGCCCGCCTCAAGCTTTTAGAAATCACTGCGGAAGGAACATACTAGCTCCTTTCAAAAACAACCAACTTAGACCGCCTCAAGCTTTTAGAAATCACTGCGGAAGGAACGGACATTAGGCGAATATCAGGCCAAACTTGCCATCCGCCTCAAGCTTTTAGAAATCACTGCGGAAGGAACGGGTATTGAAACCAGATGGTGTATTAATTTTCACCGCCTCAAGCTTTTAGAAATCACTGCGGAAGGAACTTTATTCCTTGACAAATCCTGTTGAATTTGGTAACCGCCTCAAGCTTTTAGAAATCACTGCGGAAGGAACCGAAGGCAAGCGTCAAGTATGGCCGCTACGACGACCGCCTCAAGCTTTTAGAAATCACTGCGGAAGGAACAGATCACAAGCTCTCTCGCCAATATGTCCATGACCGCCTCAAGCTTTTAGAAATCACTGCGGAAGGAACTCATCACTTTCGGATTTCCTTGCCAGGATCTGTCCCGCCTCAAGCTTTTAGAAATCACTGCGGAAGGAACTACCGCGGCGGGCAGCGTCAAACACTGCCCACCACCCGCCTCAAGCTTTTAGAAATCACTGCGGAAGGAACGGCGTCGCGTGTATCTCGCAGTAGTTAAATAAGTTAACCAATGCCGGGCGAGCAGCATCTGTAAAATTGAAGACTGCAAGACTTGCCATGGCCATAAAGTTCCTTATCATATCCCAAATCAAGTTGATAACACAAACGAGTGCGTAAATGGCCGATAATGATCATTATCGCACTCGCACGCCGCAGCGATTTCAAAGAACTTGTAATCCCAATGGCGGAGGGATTATGGTCGGTGGCCTTAGCCAATTTTATATTACAATAAAATTACAAAAAATCAATTAAATAATCGTCACGCGCGACCGGCCGGAGTAAGGCATTCCAAGAGCTTCTATCACCAAATTCGCATCGTCAGACTCTTTGCCTAACGAAACAAACAATACCTGGTCTTCTTCATGATGCAAGACGTCAGAAAGTTTCATCTTCACTTCGGCGAGGCGCTGTCTATCTAAAGGGCACTCAAACACAGAGAGCTGAAGGCGGCAGCCGTATCCTTGAAGTATTTTTGCGACACGATACAAGCGGCGCGGACTTGAAATATCATAACAAACCAAAAAGCGTGTACGACCCATGGGTTATCGCGTTGTAAATCCAAAATAAGCTGATGCTTCTCCTCTTAAAAATCGCCACATCTGTCTTGCCTGAATATCCAAAGCACGGCGATAAGATATTTTATAGCTGAATTGCGGATGGGATACTTCGGTATCCATGCGCCTGTTGTAGGCTTCCCAGAAAGCGCGCCTTCCTTCTTCATTCAGAAAAACCCCCGCTGCGCTGATAATAAAATCACTTTTCTTAACCTCGCCTCTATTAACAAGACTAATGGCTACGCTGTCGGCAACAAGAGGACGGAATTCTTCCATGAGATCAAGCGCCAGCGCGGGACGGCCATAGCGAGGCTGATGCATAACCCCAAGAAAAGGATCAAGACCAACCGCATGGCATACACCGGTTAATTCCTTGCAAAGGATGCTATATCCCATTGAAAGAAGAGCATTGACTTCATCCCGCGGAGGCCGTTTATTGCGGCCCGAGAAATCGAAAGAAAAACCATCTTCCACCTTTAACATTCCGTTGAAATTTCCAAAATATAATGCCGCAGCCATGCCTTCTAACCCCAACAGTTTAGTCATTGTGTCTGCTTCTGCTGTTTGGTCTTTCAATGTTGACATCTGGTCAATGACCTCTTGAGGCGGTTCGCCATTGCGCATTAACATAACCCGTTGGTTATGGATCTTGGCACGAATTATCTCACGGGCAATTTTTAAACAGATCGTCTGTTCTTCAAACAAACGGTATTGCCCACGCCGTGCATCTACACCAGAAGCGGACAAACCGCGCAAAAGTCCGATGAAACGGCCGGAAGGCGCAAAGAAGGATACATCTATATTGTTTTCCAAAAATGCCTGCGCCGCCTGGGCCGTCAATTGGACGGCTCCGTAAAGATAAACTGCTCGGATTTGATGAGACGGCAGCTTACGCACAACCCCTCCTTTAACAGTTATTATAATCTGTCCTGCTTTAAGCCCGACCTGCGCACCTGGCATCTGAACAATAAGGACCTCTCCTTCATCATTTTCAGGACGCGGAGCCCGTTTTAAATCTGTCTGCCCCTCCTGCTTATTCCAGAGATCAGATTCCCCGGGAAGGCAAATCGGATAGGCGGAACAATAAAGACATCGTGGGTCATCGCGAAGCGGCGACGGACACTTTCCTTCAGCTGCAACAGTTTTCGCTTCGGTTATTTTCACCACACATTCCTTAACGCGCCCATCGGATATATCCACTCTTACCCGGCGCTTTTCTTCAGCATAATATACATAGGCTTCTTTAATACTGATGCCATGCTCACGCAACAGCATCATTTGAGCAACGACCTGCATCGCATCGGGTTCTTTGGCAACGCGTTCATTTTTGTCATTGCGGCGTGCCGAACCTTTCTTGTAGTCAACCAAAATTATACCCTCTTGCCCTCCTTCTATGATATCCACCACGCCCACAAGACCAAGGGATTCGCTTTCCAGACGCAGGGAACGAATTTTAGTCCCCTCGGATAATTCCAAATCCTCGACATCTTCCAAAGGAGACGGCTTATCAACGCCTTCATGGATGTGAGAGCCTTCTACTGTGTCCGCATTCTCCTGAAAGATATTCTCAACCCACTGATAGTAAAAAAGGCGAGGGCAATAGACGAAGTTATGAAGATTGCGGATACCAATCGGCGGCTGGGAATCCAAGGAACCTTCTGTGCGCAAAGGAGAATCGCTCATGAAATTTTATATTCTGACCTACTTTTGTTTACTTTCCCACGCAGCGATGCGACGACGATTAATTTCTTCCACCCTCGACCATTGTTGTTCCTTAACGGTGCTCCAAAGTGCTTTACCAGACACGAGCTTCACAGATTTACCATCCAGCGGATCCTCAATGGTTGCATGCCCCCATTTCGCACAGTCAGCTACATCGAAAAAGAAATTAGGTTGGCGGGAATCTCCTTTGGATGGCTTTGCTTGTTCAGAAATATTCAACGGTTTTTTAACTTTTTCTCCATATTTACGTTTTTCTCTGGCAATCAACCCATCTCCTTTTTCAACGCGTTCCGTTCTCAAGCGCGGATAAATATTCCAAAGGCGAGGATCAGCAATGGCCCGCAGACCTATGCTGATGGCGGCGTTAATATCGGATTGAACAAGAACTGGCTGTAATTTTTTATGATCAGGATTAGCGATGCGATCGCAAATAGGAACAAAAATCGGGCCAACGGTCATTGGCGCAAGTAAAGTTCGCCATTTGGGCCGCTCGGTGTTTATATTCTTGTTAATTTTCCCCAATTGTTGAAAAAGCTTTTCTACATGCTGAGATTCAGACAAAGCCACTTCAGAAAGGGGATGCGTCTGTGGATTTTCCAGATATAGCTGTAAACGACGCAAATGCCAAGCCCAAGGAAAATCACTTTTCATATCAGGGTGTACTTCCACGGCCCTAAGTCCGGCAACACCACTGCGGGAGCAAAACCGCGAAGAATAGGCAGCCGACGTTTCCAAAACAGGAATTCCAAAAGGTTCGCATAATTCCTTTAATTTATTACGAACGGCACGATGGGACCATTTCATCAATCGGCTGTTCTCGCGTGGGGCACGCCCTTGCGATGCCCTATAACGAGAAAGGTCCTCGATGACAATAAAATCCACCGGGTCGCGGAACCGTTCATAAGCACCATGCTGATCCCGCGTGCGCCGCAGTTCATCCTTATTGGCCGGTGGCCTGGTCAACCGCACTCCCAACGCTTCGGCCAGAATCATATGCGCCGTTTGATTAACCCGTTGCTCTTTGAGATGATCAAGTTTCTCAAGCAAATCTGGGCATGGATCTGGAATCGAATCGTCCCATCGTTTTGGGGCAAGACTGCCTATCTTCCGGCGTAAAGTTTGATTAAGCGACTGGAAGCGTTTGCGCAATTCTTCAATTTGCTCAATACGCTCGAACGATAAACCACGCTGTCCGCGGATCCAGGTTACATTCATTTCCTTGCCATTTGGCATTTTCATTGAGGCATTGGGTTTTTCTGGACCACCCTGATCCAATATAAAACAATCTGCTTTGACAGGGTTCTGTCCCCATCTCCAGGAGCGACCACGTAAAGGCAGGCAGCGTTGAGCGACTTGCTCCAATAATCCAGGCAGTCGCCCAAGCCATCCCGAAAGCTCCTTTCGCAAAGCCTTATTTAGCTCTTTTTGTTTCTTTTCTTTAGCCAGTTGGCGGATTGAGGCCGAACGTTCATCTTTTACTTCACCAATCTCTTCCAGTGCTTTTTCAATATTTTTCTCTTTTCTATCATCCGACAAAAACCAACACCAGCGATGCAGACGGGCAACATATGACTGTGCCCTGCGGACTGCAACAAGCAATTTGTCGTTTTGTTCCGGGAAGAAAAGAGTATTTTCCCAATCTGCCGGCATCAAATCCTCTTTTTTTACACCAAATTCGGCAAGTAGCTCGCGGCATTGTTTTGTTTCTGCGTCGGTTGCAGAACGCCCTCGCTCGCCGAATAATTCTTCTCGGAAAGCAAAACGGGTTTTCTTATCTGGATCAAGCGATGAATTGGCCCGCCACTCTTTGTGATCTTCCCCAGATAAACGCAATAATCCGCTGGCCGCTAGTACTGCCCGCCATCTTTTCCTTGGGGTTTCTCCGATAAAACGAGAAGGTTTCTTGCTAAAATCGTGATTCGCACGAGCCTCTAATAATGCATAGGCCCCAGCATCGCGCTGACCCAAATCAACGGAAAGACATGTAAACGCACTCATCTGCTCGTACCACGGCTTCGGTGGTTTCACTGGCTGCTTCTCATGCGGCCAGCGAAGGGTGGCATTATAGAAATTGCTCCCTTCCGGATGAAGATTGAACTGACGATTCCAAAGAGACTCTTTGCCAACACTCTTCTTGAGCTTATCCACCGGGACTTCTACGGGAAACGTTAATTGTATATTTCTTAAGCTCTCAGGTTGCAAAGTAACCCGACATTTGGCAAAATCCGTCACCTCGGTTTCACCTAACCCCATCGCCTGCATCATCGGCTGCAACCATCTTGCTTTTGTTAGATCGGTTTCGCCATCACTCCGCAATTGATCACGGCGTAAACGGGGTGCTGAATAAAAAATGCGCGATCTAACTGGTTGACGCTTTCCGTTATCTTCAAAAATAATACCTGCAGCGAAAACTAATACCCCCTTCTCATGTTCTGAGTTGAAAGATCTTGTTGCAACTTGGCGCTTACTTGTCTTCCCCGATTTATTTTGATATTTTTTTGGGAAAATAAAATAACGCGGCGAATGCACCCCGTGCGCAGGCGTAAACCGAATGGGTCGCTCTTTATCTTTAAGTTCCATTCGTCGTTCTGTAAATTGCAACCATGCGCGCAAAGGATCATCGGCATGGTCGTCTTGTGTGCCATTATCCCGCCAGACAGGATGATATTTAGCTTGTGTAAGTATTTTATAAAGCGTTGAACTACCAAAATCATCTCGATGCTCGCCCTGTTCAGCAACAGCCACAGCCCATAATTTCTTTTCCTGTTCTTCCGCTGAAAGTTTGGGCCAGTCTTTGTTGTCCGTCAGCTTCCGCCATCCCTCGCGGATTTTCGGCCAGCCGCGTAAAGTGCGTTCCTGAATCGTATATTCCGCTTTCTGAGCCTCCATTTCAGGGTTTTCTGCTTCAGCAAGATAAGCAAGCCCTTCTTTTTCATCTGTAACAAGCTGACGAATTAATTTAATACGTTTATCATCCTTAAAAGTGAAGCCTCCAGCTTCGTCTTCCTCGTCTTCCGCAGAATCATTGACTTTCACTTTATTTTTTAATTTTCCTTTGTCTATGGAAACATCAAGCCACTTTCCCTCAGAATCAATAGCCTGAAGTTTCTCGCGAACCTTTCTTGCCTGTTCCTCCCGCCTCAGTGTGTCTTGAAAATAACGATGTGGTGATTTGATCGCCTCAATAAAAGCGGCCAAATCAAAGTCGAACCAAACAGCATGGTTACTGTCATCCGCTTCTCGCGTCAACAAAAGGTTTGTAAGGTAATCAAAAATTGGCTCATCCTGTCTTGTTCTTGCTTCGGCAATAAAATCTTTTGTTATTTCCGATGTAAAGGCAGTTTGTTTTAAGGATCTTTTATAGCTTCCGGCAGTGGCATCTTTAAGGGCCTTCCAAGTCTCAGGCGTTGGGAATAATTTAAACACAAGCGCGAAAGAATAAGCACCTTTTGGTTTTCGTCCCAAATTAGGAACTGTTAATTTCTTACCTTGTTCCCGGATGCTAGACTTGAACTTATTCTCAAGTTTTTTAAAAGAAGGAACTTTCTTTAATGCCGCTTCAAATTGATGCTCTGCCTCTTCTATGGCCACTTCACCAACAATGTCATTCTTAGGTGGCTGGGCCAGAAAATAACCAACATTCAATACTGCAGCTACCTTGGCAAGATTCCCAGATGTGGATTCGTGAACTTCACGAATTGACTTTAACATTTCTATTTCTTGCTTATGGGAGACAGATTTTGGTGTCGCATCGAGAGCCCCGTGCCGCGTACAAAACCAACGGATACGAGCCACACAAATCTGATTTAGGTCACCTTTATCCGCCTCTTCCAGCAATTGCAATAAGGCTTTAGCCCGCTGTTGTGCGGAAGACGGCGTATGCCTAAGCAACTTTGCCCCGCACTTATCAAAATCACTTTTGGCTGGATCAAGACCTAGCAGTTTTGAGATACGCTGATGTGGTCCTTCGAATTTTATGGCCTTTCGCGTGGCTTGATTCCATGATTTACAAACCTCATCGCGCCAAGCAAGCGCAGCTCTGCTTTCCACCGTATCCGGACTTAGCCCTTTCGCCATCGTCGCCAACGCCAGCGTATAATAATTCACCGCATCCTGAAATAGCTCATGATGTTGCCAAAGGACGACTTGCCAATCTTTTAACTCTTCCCAATCATCGGCCGATTTGCCATTTTTGCCGACTTTAAGCTTTTCAACCTTCGTAACCCTACCTTGATAAATACGATTCATTGTCCACCTCGATTTTACCGCACCTGAACATCATGCAGCAGGCCGATTGTATAAGCTGTATTTGCACAACCAAAAACTCCTGAAAACTTTTCAGCAAGTTTCGCCGTGTTTTCAATATGTTCAGCAAGCGTTTGATCCTCGCGTGCGTAGTAAATCATATTGCTCTCTGGCTCGATGTAAAACAGATGAATTCCGCACCCCGCCCAAGATTGGAAAAGAAAGAGGTGACGGCTCTATTTATTATTTCTCTTTGCACATCGCTTTTTCCGACTTGTTCCATCAACAGATGTGACATCGACGAACTCAAAATTATTCATAAGAAGCCATTCAAAAGGATCAAGGAGCTCTTTGCACAAGGGACATACATAATCAACTTCTCCGATTTGGATGGCATTCTTATAATCGTGATCGCATCGCGATTTAGAATCGTGGGCCGCGGCGTTTCTCAATTTATTCCGCATGAATTTCTCCAAAAATGTTTTTCACAAGATAACTTCATCAATTATTTCTATTGATCAAATTTACCGCGAGCGTTACAATTACTTCCCTGTCTTTAGGGTCGCTTTCGGCGATCATGAGCGTTAAAGCGACCAACGCATTGTCGGCTATCCGCTTGCAGCCGTCTTCCCTGTAAAGCAAACCGTTGTTCTCAAGAAACCACAGAAAGATCGAAGCGGCAATCCGTTTATTGCCATCGACAAAAGAGTGGTTCTTTACGACGAAATAAAACAAGTGCGCTGCAAAGACTGTGTAACTTGTGCATTTGTTGGCTAAGCCGCTGCTCATTAAGCGTATACCCTTCGATTAAATGCCGTTTTAAAACATCGGTTGCCCAAACACGGAACTGGGTTGCTTTCTTGGAATTAACCCGATAGCCTACGGAAATGACTGCATCGAGATTATAGAATTTAGTGGCGTATCTTTCCCATCTTTTGCAGTATGTTCCAAAATTGCACATACTGAATTCATCAACCCCTGGCGCAAAAGATAGTATCTGAATCATATCCCTTGCCGTCCGACTCAGTTCGTCGGAATTCTCGACATAGCACCAAAACAAAAACCTTCGCCGGCCAAAATTTCAGCCAACGAAGGTTTTAATTATATTTTTGTGGCAGTTCCCCCTTCAAACGTACCACCCGATTTTCCTGTTGTTGATCCTAACTTTATACCCTTACCAGATATCTGTCAATGTTTTTTACATAAAAGGCGACAGAGCTAAGCTCTGATCAAGGTTTGGCGAGCTGTCTTCTTCAAACAAAACCCCCGCTCTTGCGAAGCGGGGGCTTTGTTTTAAAGTATAATCGTTCTTTATTTCATCAAGGTATTACTGATGACAAAAGATGCAAAGACGATGGAGACCATGGACATGAGCTTGATCAGGATGTTCAAAGACGGTCCTGACGTGTCCTTGAACGGGTCGCCGACCGTATCACCCACGACAGCCGCCTTATGGGCAAAAGAACCCTTGCCGCCGTGATGGCCTTCTTCGATATACTTCTTGGCATTGTCCCACGCCCCGCCGGCATTGGCCATCATGATGGCCAGTACAAAACCGGTGACGGTCGCGCCGATGAGCAATCCCGCCTGCGCCTCAAGGCCGACCAGCAATCCCACCGCCACCGGAGAGATGATTGCAAGCAACGCCGGCAGGATCATCTCTTTCTGTGCGGCCTTTGTCGCGATCATGACACAGCCCGCGTAATCCGGTTTGGCCTTGCCTTCCATCAAGCCGACGATCTCCTTGAACTGACGCCGCACTTCCACGACGATCCCCGATGCCGCGCGGCCGACGGCCTGCATGGTCAAGGCGCAAAACGCAAACGGCAGCATGCCGCCGATAAACAAACCGATGATGACCTTGGGATTCATGAGAGAAAGATCCAGGGTCTTTCCAAACACGATCACCTGATCATTGAACGCCGCGATCAGGGCCAGGGCTGTCAATGCCGCAGAACCGATAGCAAAGCCCTTGCCCGTGGCCGCCGTAGTATTTCCGAGAGAATCCAAGGCATCCGTTCTCTTGCGCACGCTCGGATCCAATTTGGACATCTCCGCATTGCCGCCCGCATTATCCGCGATAGGGCCATATGCATCTGTCGCCAAAGTGATCCCCAGCGTAGAAAGCATGCCCACGGCAGAAATGGCGACGCCATAGAGCCCCGCATTGAAGTTCGTGGCCCCGCCGGCTAAATAGTAGCTTGCCAATACGGCGATACAAACGACGATGATCGGTATCGCCGTCGACAGCATGCCGACCGCCATGCCGCCGATGATGACGGTCGCAGGACCCGTGATGGCGGCATCAGCCACCTTTTTAGTCGGGCCGTAACCGCTCGAAGTGTAAAATTCCGTGGAAATCCCCAAAAGGACGCCGGCGACGAGGCCGGAAAGAATCGCCCAATAAACGCCCATGTGCTCGGGTCCGAGGCTGTATTTCACGAGAGGATACGACGCGATCAGGATCAAAAAAGCGCTTGTGAAAACGCCTTTTCTCAAGGCCCAAAGAAGCGCACCCTGGGATGCATCTTCCTTGCTCCTGACGAAGAATGTCCCGATGACCGACGCCAAGACGCCGACGGCCGCCATGACCATGGGAACGGTCACGCCGCCCACGCCCAACCCTGCAGCCACGCCCAGCGCCGATGTCGCGACGATGGAACCGACATAGGACTCATAAAGATCCGCACCCATCCCCGCCACATCGCCTACGTTATCGCCGACATTATCCGCGATGACGGCAGGGTTCCTCGGATCATCTTCAGGGATGCCGGCCTCGACCTTGCCGACCAGATCTGCGCCCACGTCCGCGGCCTTGGTGAAGATCCCGCCGCCGACCCTGGCAAAGAGCGCCTGGGAACTGGCGCCCATGCCGAAGCAAAGCATGGTGGAGGTGATAACGGCGATCTTATCCTGTCCCGGCGCCAACGGATGCATGTTGTACCACCAGTTCAAACCAAAATACCATATGCTCAAATCCAGGAGTCCGAAACCGACGACCAGAAGCCCCATCACGGCGCCGGCCGAGAACGCCACGCGAAGCCCTGAGTTCAGGCTCTTCTGGGCGGCGTTCGTTGTGCGGGCGCTGGCATTGGTCGCCATCTTCATCCCGAGAAAACCGCAAAGACCCGAGAAGAAACCGCCGGTCAAAAAGGCAAAGGGAACAACCGGGGCCAGGTTCCCGAGTTTAACCAATATGTTCAAAATAACGAAAACGACGACAAAGAAAACAGTGACAATGGTATACTGGCGTTTCAGATAGGCTGCAGCGCCTACCTTGACGGCTTGCGCGATCTCGCGCATCCGCGGTGTACCCTCATCCCGCCTGATGACGGTCCACGCCAAAAATCCGGCGAACCCCAGCGCTAAAAGCGACCCTGCGGGCGCCAAGTACAACAGGTTAAACATGTTCTTCCTCCCTTGTTTTAAATGAATCCCTCCGTGTCTGCCCAAGACAGGGCAGGCACGGGGTTTCTTCCCTGGATGACCCCGCATCGTAAGATAACGGAAAAATTTCTTGCCCAGGGTTGCCGGGCATGAAATTTTTCCGATACTCGCGGGGTAATCTTCGCCGCATTCATCCCCGGCTTAAAAGCCGGGGATTTCTGCGTCTTGATTAAAAAGAGCTTCCTGTTCAAAAAAATAAAAATTTTTCCCTCACTATAATACAATGCGCCTGTTTTGGCAAGCGTTTATTTAGATGTTACCAGAGAAGACCGCTCCAAAGCGCAGCGCCCAGCCCCAAAAAGACGGCCGCCATGGCCAGTTTGATCAACCCCAGGCGCTTTTTGGCAAAAGCCTCAAAATCCCTTGAGGTGGCGCCGATGAGGGCGAGGACCAGAACGACAATCAGGGGAATGATAAACATGAAGTTGTAGATAAAAAGATAGAACAGGGCCCTGATGCGCATTGAGCCTTCCCTCAGGACGATGACGATCGTCGGAAGATAAAGCTGCCCTGTGCAGACGGCCTCAAGCACCGATATCAGAAACCCCACGACCAGGGCGCTGATAAAGAGGCCGCCCATGGCCTTTCTTTTTTCGCCGGTGCCTTTGCGATAATACTCTCCCACAATGGCGTGGATCTTGTTTTTGACAATGCGGGGCAGTTGCAAAGCCATATCATCCGTCCGGCCCGTCTTCTTATAATAAAGGTAGTCCCGGACCGCCAGGCACCCCAAAAAGATGCTGAGCGCCCCCACCAGGAAATACAGCGCCTTGGACAACCAGAAGATCGTATCAATCCTGTAGAGGACATTGAAAAGCCCCAGGCCGATGGCCAGATACGTCAAAAAGACCGCCAGGATATAGGCGCTGCCGATTAAAAACATCTCCCTGCGGCGGTAGCCCATGAGGCTCAGGAAAGAAACAAAAAATACGATCACGGTGAATGCGCAAGGGTTGATCCCGTCGACCAGACCCGCTCCGATGACGGCGAGCGGACCGAAAGACCGGAAGTGCTCCAGGATATCGACGCCGGGCCGCAAGGGCAAAACCTCTGCCCCGCCGCCGCGAAGCTGCCCCTCGATGGCGGATTCCAAGTGGTCGGCGTTATCCGCCAAACCGATCAAGACCCGCTTGCCGACCACAACGGTCGGCGTCCCCAGCTTCTTGTCTACATCCTTTTCCAGCTGCAAAAAAATCTCGTAATTCTCCCTCTGGAGAATATCCAGATACGTCCAGCGGACGCGATTGCCGAATTTCTCCGCCAGCGGCGGGATGACATCGTGAAGCAGTCTCACGCAGGCCCCGCAGTGAGGCTGATGAAAAATCTTGACCTCCACAACTCCGCCTTCAGGCGCATCAAAAGCAGCCAGACGGCCGCCGAAAGACAAAAACATCCAAAATCCCAACGCCAGGACCAACATGGTCTTATATCTCATGGCTCCCTCTCGTTTAAAACCCTATCTTTCAGCCGAAGTCAATTTGGAAGTGATCTCCTCCATAAGGTCTTCCATGGCAAGAATACCCACAAGCTCGGTCCCCTTATAGACGGCGGCCATATTCTCCTTTTGCGGCTGGAGACGCGAAAAGATTTTGTCCAGGCTTTCCTCCTGCTCCACCCGGACGATCGGACGGACCAAAGACGGCCAATCGTGGAACTGCGCATAAAAAATATCGAAAATGTTCACCATGCCCTTGAGCTCCTTGCCGCTGAAAACCGGGAAACGCGTAAAAGACGAAGCGCGGATCTTCTGTTTCAAGGAAATGACATCTTCGCCGATATCAAAACTCATGACATCTTTCAGCGGGATCATGATGTCTGCGGCGCGCGTCAAGGTCATGTCGAAAATCTTGTCGATCGCCTCCTTTTCCTGAGGCTCCAGGATCCCTTCGCGGGAAATGTCCTTGATCAGGGATTTGATCTCGTCTTTGGTCAGGAACGGATTCTTCTTGAGACCCGTCGGGCTGACCAGGCGCGCGATCGTCGAGGCCAGAAAGCTGAAAAAAGCCACGAGAGGCAAAAGGACCCTCGAGAAGAATTCGACAGGGCCGGCGACGGCCAAAACAAGCCTGTTGGCATGGTACCGCGCCACGGTCTTTGTCAACAACTGGGCGAAAATGAACGACAAGGGCGTCATGACCAGCGTCGTTGCCAGGGCCGCATAGAGAGGCAGGAATTCTGCGAAAACGGCCGTCGCGCAGGCGGAAGAGACAACGACGGAGAGGTTCGTCCCGACGAGCGTCGTCGCCAAAAGACGGTCCGGTTTTTTTAAAAGGTCATGGACGAGAATGGCCCTCTTGTTCTTTTTTTCAATCAGATGCATGAGTTTTAAAAAATTCACGGACGTGAAAGCCGTCTCCGCGCCGGAGAAGAAGGCCTCGCCTATCAATGCCAAAACAATGAAAAAAAGAAGGATGCTTAAGCCCATTTTTTAAGGATCATGCTTTTGATGCGGCGGCCTGCGACTTTTTCCACCGTAAATTCGCCGTCCTGCGTCTGAATGCTCTCGCCTTCAGACGGGATCTTACCGAAGATATCAAGAAGAAAGCCCGCCATAGTCTCGTAATCCCCTTTTTTGATGCGCAGGCCGCATATCCGGACAGCCTCTTCCACCGGAACCTTTCCGTTCAAGCGATAGACGCCCTTACCCAGCGACTCGATCATCCTCTCCGGCGCCTTGAATTCGTCGTTGATCTCCCCAAAGATCTCCTCCAGGATATCCTCCAGCGTCACAAGCCCGGAAGTCCCGCCGTACTCGTCGACAACAACGGCAAGCCTGGCGTCCTGCTTATAAAAGTCCTTGATCAGGACGCTGATCTTTTTTGTGGCCGGCACGAACATGACAGGCCTGATCAGCTCTGCCAGGGGTTTTTCAGTCTCGAGGAACAGGTCTTTGGCGGCCACAAAACCCTGGATGTTATCAAAGGAGTCCTTGTAGGCGGGAAATCTGGAATGCAAGCCTGCGCGGGCCGCCTCCCGGACCCTCGAAGCGTCCCAATCCATAGAGATCGCCTTAATGTCCATGCGGGGCGTCATGATCTCCTGGGCCGTCGTCGTGGTCAGCTCCAGGATCGAGACGACCATTTCCTTCTCGTTTTTGCCGACGATACCGTGCTTGTGGACGACCTCAATGACGGTCCTGAACTCTTCCTCCGTCAGGGTCGGCTCCTTTTTCGGCTGCCACCCCATGGCGGAGATGATCGCATCGCAGATTTTCGTCGACAAAAACAGAAAAGGACGAAAAAGACGCTCAAAGACATAGAGGGGACGGGATAAAACATAACTCAATCGCTCATTGTTGTGGATGGCAATGGTCTTCGGTGTCACCTCGCCGAACAAAAGAAGGACAAAGGTCGTCACGCCGATCGAAATGCTGACACCCGGCTGCCCCAAAAGATCCATCAAGAGGGATGTCATGAGCGCGGCGATCGCAATATTCACAAGGGTATTTCCGGCCAAGATGGTCGTGAGACACCGCAGGGGGTTCTCCATGAGCCTGATGATCCTGGATGTGTCCCTGCCGCCCTGGCCGAGCCTTTTGATCTTGATGGAATCCAAAGAGAACAGGGCCGTCTCGGAGGCAGAGAAAAAGGCCGAGAAGGACAAAAAAACAACAAGCAGGCCGAATTTAAGAATAACCGGAGATGCTGTCATGGTTTAGAGGCGCAGCCGCAGGCTCAGATCGAACAATGTCCGGACAAGAAAAGACTTCAAAAAAATTACAAGGAAGATCGCGATGACAGGAGAAATATCGATTCCGAAACGGAACATCGGCGGTAAGATGCGACGGATAGGGGCCAATACGGGTTCCGTCACCGTCTGCAGAAACTGAACAATCGGATTGAAAGGATCGGGACTGACCCAGCTGATCAGGGCCCGGACGATGATGACCCAATAATAGGCCGTCAAGGCCATGTCGATCACCTGCGCGGCCGCAGACAATAGATTTGAAACGGCAAACACCCGGCTTAAACCTCCCCCCTTGACCCTGTAATGTTTATAACAAATCCACCGGAGACGGTCAAGACCCCGTTTGTCACGAATTCAGGACTTATAGAACTTCCTGGACCTGCTCTTAGGCCCTCGTCTCCTGTGAAAGCGGATGACAAAGGCTTTTCTTGAGCGCTTTAAGGCCGGCAAAAAGATAATCCGGCTTCTCGTGTCTCAGCTCTCTAAGACTGCTCGAGCCGGTAGCAATGGCGACGGTCGAGATGCCGGCGCGCCTGCCTGTCTGAATGTCAATCGCCATATCTCCGACATAAACCGCCTCAGACCTGCGGCCCCCCAGGGCCTTGAGGATCCTGCGAAGGATCATGGGATGAGGCTTATAATACTTCATTCCGCTGACAGGGGAAAGCTTGTCGGCACACAGGACCTTGTCGAACATACGCCCTGCGCCCAGGTGCCTGATGATAACGCGGGTAAAGCGTGTCGGCCGGTTGCTGGCGACCGCCGTCCGGATCCCTCTTTTTTTAAGGTCACGGAGAAGCTGCCTGGCGTAAGGCATCCAGCGGACGTATCTTTTGAGGTCAACGGCATGTCTCTTCCTGTAACAGGCCAAGACATGCGGCAACCTGGCAGGCGGCACAAAAGGTTCCAACAACTTCCTGTCGCCCCACCCGACAGCTCTCCTGATGACGGCGGCCGGCCGGGACGGATACCCTTCCGCACGCATGCAGCTGTTAAAACTTTTCACAATGGCGGGATACGCGTCTATGAGGGTCCCGTCCAGGTCAAAGATAAATATTTTTTTTCGCATCATGGAATAAAGAGCCCCGTTAAGGTTCCGGGCTTAACGGGGCCGGGTCATATCTCCGAACTTTCGCCGCATTCTTTCTTGAAAAGACCAGGACTACCGCTCAGGACGGATTCTGCGCGTTATCCGTTTCCGTCACGGCGTTCATCGCCGCAACCTCCTCATCCACCTGCCCCTGATTAACGGCTGTATCTCCTTGATCCATCACATCCACCGAAGGCTCTGCCGTCGTATCCACCGTCACATCTGCCGAAGCCGCATCCCCTTGTGATGCGGAAGAAGTTTCAGCAACCGAAGAAGAGGTATCTTTCGATTTTTCAGCAGCCGGCCTGTCCACGACGATCATTTCGGCAACGCTCTTTCCATCCTGCACCCTGTAATCCGCCGTAATCCGGTCGCCGGCCTTGATTTCTGAGAGATCTTTAACATTCTCAAACAATGTCTTGCCGGTCAACAGCAGCGTCGTTTTGACTTCCTCATACGTATTATAATCCAAGTGCTTGATCGTCACCGACGGCACTTCCTTGTCCGTGCTGACGACCTCACCCCACACCCATTCCGTCGGGGCCTCTTCGTCCTTGATCTCCATCACCTTGGCCTGCGGTGCTGTCTCCGCAATGGCCTGCGCGGCCTTCTGATCAGCCCCTGCCGAGACGGCCGCGGTCATAGGAACCGCCGATGCCGGCGCGGCCGCCGGTGCCGCCGTTGTCTGCGGCGCGCCTTCTGCCGGCGCCTGGGCCGGCGCCTCTTCTCCAGCCGGGACTGCCGTCTCGTTCATGACGGCGGGGGCCGGCGCCTCATTCATGACAACCGGGGCCTGCATCGCATTCTCAACAACCTCTGCCGTGTTATCCATCGGGGCCGCCTCTTCGGCATTCTGCTGCGCCTGCGAGACAGCCGCCGCGGCAAAAACAAAACAAGCTGCCGCCAAACCGACACTCCATTTCTTCATAATGAACATCCCGCACCTCCGTTTGTTCTCGACACCAACAGTTTGGCTGCGGCACCTGCCTGTCACGACCGAAGGTCGGACAGGCGCGCGCCACCGGGCCGCTCACCTTCTCGCGGCCGCGCTAAACGGTCAGACTTATTCGTCTGACCAGCGCCCTTAATTTTGCCCATAACAAAGTATCTTTTCCTCACAAAATCAACCCCGCGCACCTGGCTTAATCGGGAAAGCCCGTGTGCCGTCCAGCGGGACGCACCCGCTTATCCTATTAAAGCGGGGTGCCGCTCTCTACGGCAACCTGCGCCGGAAATTTTTCCGGATGGCCGTCCCAGCCGGCTGCGCCAGGCCGACGGCCTACCCTGGAAAAATTTACAAGCGCTTAGGCGAGGGGGAAAATTACCATAGTCTCTATCCATTAAAATACGTATTCAGTCTCTCGGCGAGTTGCGTGCAGGCCGTAAACGCTTCCGCCGTCAAGGCGACCGAAAGTCCGCTGCAACCGCAGCTGGTCGTCACGAGGGCACCATTGACCAACAACTCCCGGCGGGCCATAAGCTCCTGCCATATACGGTCCAGAAGCCCGGGGCTTTCGATATCCTCATTGTTAGGCACGATCCCGACGGCAGGAATACCGCCCCTCTTTAAAAATCTGCCGACGGCCTTATCATACAAAAGCAACTTATCCAAATAGCCGTAGGCATCGAAATTCAGGATGTCGATGTTACTGTCGAGGACCAATTCCCAATCGGTATTGCCGCAGCAATGCAGTCCCGCCAAGGCGCCGTTCTCATGGATCACGGCAACGACCTGGTTGATCTTTTCCGTGATCTTCTCCTTGGGCAACGCGCACTGACTTGTCCCTACGGCGACAAGATACGGCTCATCGATGAAAATAATGACTTTTGTCCGGTCCGTCACGCGGAGCTGACGGATCAGCCAGGCGCTCTTGAGCGCCAAAAAACCGCCCAGCATCTCAAAAAAATCCGGGTTATATACAACCGGGCTCTTGTTTTCATCCAGGAGCGTAAGCCCCAGGCTGACAGGACCGATCAATTGGGCCTTGACCCATTGATCCCATCCTGCAGCCATGAGCCGTTCCGTCAAAACATACAACCCTTCGGCATATGGCCGGCTGATGGAGAAATAATCCACTTCGGACGCCTGGATATTATGGAAACACTGCTCAAATTTTTCCAGGTAGTCGTCTTTCTGTGTATCCACCCAGACGCTTTTTTTGACCTCGTCCACGCAGATGCCCGGAAGGTTCTCCGTGAACTGAACATACATGTTTTCACAAAAAGAGCGGCGGGGCAGCTGCGGCCAGAACGGGATCTGCCGCTGAAAACTCCCCAGGACGCTGTCCACGGCGGCCTGCGGCTCGACGATCGAAAGGCTTCCGACACCGGTCGCCAGAAAGTTCTTGTGGAGGTCTTTTAAGATCAGGCTCATGAAATCAACTGTTTCGAGAGCGGCCCGCACCCTAGGCGGATCTTTTCGGCGGCCGCGCGGAATCCCTGATGATAAGCTCTGTCGGCAAGATGATCTTATTGATTTGACGATCGGGATCCTGCATGTGCAAATAAAGCTCTTTCACCGCTTCCTGGGCCATCTCCTTGATGGGCTGGCGGACCGTCGTCAGGGCGACGGGACCGTAAAGACAGACGGGATCGTCGTCAAAGCCTACGATGGATATGTCTTCAGGCACCTTGAGGCCCCCCTCGATAAAGGCCGAAACCATCTCCATGGCCATGTCATCGGAAGAAACCAGGACAGCCGTAGGCCTGGCCGCCATCCCCAGGACTTTTTCGGCGGCCGCGCGCGCAGACTTGCGCGAATAATCCCCGCGCAACACCAGTTCTTCGGTCATCGCCAAGCCTGCATCTTTCAAGGCGGCCTTATAACCCTCCAGGCGGTCCTGGGCCGCCTGTGTTGCCATGTCCCCGGTGACAAAAGCAATCCGGTTATGGCCCAAATGGATCGAATGCTCCGCGGCCGTCTTGGCCCCGGCGACATTGTCGACGCTGACGCTGGAAACATCCATGTCCGTCGCCAGATAATTCATCAAAACCACGGGGGTCCCCGCTCTCAGGAAATCTTCGACATGCTGACGGTTGTTGATCACGTCGGCAAAGACAACGCCTCCGACGGCCGCGGCATTCACGGACGTCTTGCCGTCCGTCAGATGCAACAAAAAATCAACGCGGAGGTTGTCGCAAGCGATACCGACGCTGCGGAAGACTTCCATGGCGTAGAAAGAATAAAAGATGCCTTCGTAGCGCGGGATCTCGAGGCCGATCGTGTAATTGGACCCGCTGGCCAGTCTTTGCGCAGCCAGATTCGGCTTAAAATTCAAGCGGTGGATCACCTCTTCGACCTTCCTGCGGTTATCTTCTTTTACGGTAGGAAATTTATTGATAACGCGGGAAACTGTCGTGATGGAAACGCCGGCCTCGCGGGCGACATCTTCAATGCTGACAACTTTTTTTCTTGCTGTCATAACCACCCTGAATGGACCTGCCTCATCTTTTTGGGATCTGTTTCATTGGAAGCTTTCCCTGCGGGAAAGTTTCAAAAAAGAAAGGTTAAGGTTCAAGCTGAGGTCAAGAAAATTTGGCAATTCTCAACCTTAACCTTTCCTGTCCTGGAGGGCTTGCCGCAAGGCAAACTCCAAAAACAGGCTTAACCTTAACCTAAGCTAACTGACGAGATCGCCGATCTTGAGTTTGGAACCCGAGGTCACCGACTTGATGTCGGCCGCCGAGATCTCTTTGCGGATCTGAATCACCTCTAGGCTTGCAATCTTTTCCGTGTTCCTATAGACGTTGAATGTCTGGCCGACCTTGACGCCGTCTTGTTCGCCCATGTCGATGATCACGAAATTATTCTCTTCATTGATGGCCAGGATCTGTCCAGCCCCGGGCTTGCCGGCCGGCGATGCGACCTGCGGCTCCGTCGCCTTGACGACGATCGGCTGCAGCTGAACGACCCTGGCATCCTTGGTGCTGGCTTCTTTGGCTTCGGTCCTGGCGGCCTTCAGGTCATCCTTCACCTGGATGATCTGATCCACACGCTCCTGCAAGATCTGGTCCAGTTCGGCAAGGCGCTTGGAGAGGATCTCGCGCTCCTGCTGGAGGTCAACGAGCTTGCCTTCCAGCGACGTCTTCTTATCACCCAGGGCCATGAGACGGCTCTTGAGCTCAAAATTTTCCTGCCGGATCGATTCCAGCTGGTCGGCAATGGCTTTCTTGTCGCGTTTTTCCCGGACAAGATCTTCGGAGAGACTCTCTGCCAGCTTTTCGTTATAAACCAGTTTTCTCTCCAGGTCCATCCTGGCCTGGTTAATGGTCTTGAACTGGAGATCGAGCTTGCGCCCCTCCTCCATGGCATTCTCGCCCTTCAGCTGCGCATCCGACAGCTGGGACTTCAAATTCTGGACCTCGATCTCCAAAGCGGCCTTGTCTTTCACGAGCTTCGCCCAATAAGCATCGTCCTGGGAGGTAGTGGTGGAAACAGTATAGGAAACACCCCCCGTTTCCTTCAGCTTGGCCACCTCTTCCGTCAAAGACTTGTTTTCCTTGATCAGCTCCTGAAGACGGTCGACGGCGCTCGCCCGCTCTTTAGTCACGAGGTCAAATTTGGATTTGACATCATCGCGTTCCTTGACGGCGACGTCGAATTTCCCGCGCAGCTCGCTGAGCTCCGATTCCAATTTCTTTCTGGCGATCTGCAGATTGTTAAGCTGACTGGACAAACTCTGGCGCTCAGAAACAAATTCCTGTTCCTTAATGGCAAAATCGTTACGGAGGGCTTTGTTAACGGTATTGAGCTGGAAGGCGATGACAAGCGAAGCAGCGCACACGACGGCAAGTCCAACGAGCAATATTTTTATTTTATTGTTCATCACACCTCCTTGAATGAGCGCACAACTTATGGAACGCTGTGAACATAAGTTGTATGCGCGAATTCAACCCAGCACAAATTTTATCTAAAATTCGTGCTGAGTCAAATTCAGGCATATAACTTAGCTCGTTGGCACTCGCTAAGTTATGCCTTCATTTGACCCCGCCGTCACATCGAGGGGACCGGCCCGTATATAAAAAAATAAAAGGAGGCCAATCCGAACATCAACCCAGCCCACAAGTTAAGTGTTTTTGCCGGATGATGCTCTCATTTGAATTTAGATATATCATAATAAAGACGCATGTGCAAGAAAAATTTAAACGATCGCATGACCTAAGCGGGAGAAAGTACAGGGGTTATGACGCCGACAGAGAAATGAAATGGCCTTTTGTCGACGGAAAAACAACCAAGCCTCGAAACCCTGTGGAATCCCCCCGGACTTTAAGCCCGAGACTCCTTTTTTCTTTGGAACAATTCCCCGAATAATCTTATCGGCTATCCCCTGAGGAGGTTTCCTCCCAAATGCAGCCGCATTTCCGCCGCCACAACTTAGGCGGAAGCGCCGATCTTTAGCGGCGGACATCCTCGGCCGTGGAATTAAAAAAAGATGGGGTAGATAAAAAAATAAAAGGCGAGATTTCTTTTCGGGGGCGGAATCCTGAACGGCAAATCCTGTCTGTCCTGCGGGCGTAGCCCGCGAAGGCAGGATTTTCCCATCCACGGATCATATTACTTCTTTTTTTTCAGGGAGTTAAGAAGAAAAAAATCAGTCGTTAAGGGCGGCGAAAACCTGACGCGTGACAAGGCTCGCAGCGCCAAGGGCCACGCCATTCTCACCCAGGCGGGTCGGAACGATCTTGACGGCCCCGGCGGATTCCTCAAAACACCATTCGCTCACAGCGCTCTTGACCTCTTCGATCAAAACAATACCGGCCTCTTCGATGCCGCCGCCGATCACGACCATTTCCGGATTCAGAAGATTGACCAGATAGGCGACACGCAGCCCCAGGCGCCGTCCGGCTTCGCGCACGACGTCCACGGCCGGGGCCTCTCCTCTGCGGCATGCCTCGAAGATCCCGCCCACGCTCGTGTCAACGGCTTCCTTCGACGCTCTGCTCCCGCCGGAGCCGTGGCCTTTCTTCCATTGGAGACGTTTGACGTATTCCGCGCCTATCCCTAAGTCCGCCTCCCATCTTTCCAAGAAATACGGCGCCTCTTTCCTGTCGCTATGGACGGCCACCTCGCCGGCGCAACCGCTTGTGCCGCGGTAAATCTCGCTATTGATCATCAGGCCGCAGCCTACGCCGGAGAACATGTATAAGAGATTCCTGATGTCCGAATCCAGCGCCAGCCATTGCTCGCCGAAGCAGGCGAGCGTCGCGTCGTTTTCAATGACGACGGGAAGCCGGAACTCCCTTTCCAGGATATCTTTCAGGGGGACAGTAACGTCCAGATAATGATAGCCGTTCTCTATCTTTTCCGGCCAGCGCACTTTTTCTCTGGCTGCGTCAACGATACCGCCGATACCGATACCGATACCCTTGATCCTCTGCCTGCAGCCCTTCACTTCATCCAGCAGCTCCGCTGTCGTCGTCAAAAGGGAATCCACGACCTCGCGGCAGCCGGAGCCGGACTTTCCATTCTTGACCTTATGCAGGATCTTGCCGCTCAGGTCCGTCACGACGCCGATCGTCCCCAAAAGGTTGGCCCCGACACCCACCGCATAACCGGCGGATGTATTCAAATCCAAAAGCAGCGGCCGACGGCCGCCCTTGGAAACGTCAAATTCCTTTTCGAAAACGATCTTCTGCCGCAGGAATTCGTCGACATAGTTGGAGACGGTGACGACGTTGAGACCGATCAGACTGGAAATGTCCGTCTTGCTGATGGGCCCGCGGCGGCGGATAGCATCCAGGATGAAGAGATTTTTCCTGGACCTTTCCGAAAGATTCTCCCCTTTAAAATAAGATTCTTTCATCGTTCCTGATCCGTTTTAAAAATGCAGAAACATCTTTGCGTTTGTGCGCGTAGGCGATCGCAAACGCCCAGAAACTCATATTGCGCATATAATGGTCGCCGAACATGAAGCTGCCGTCAACCGACGACACCATGTCCGGCTGGTTCCAGGCATTCAGGGCATTCATCGAAACGTTGTCCCAGGCCTTCCTGGCGAGGGCGCACCCCTCCTCCTCCATCCCCTCATAGATGGCCAAGGCCGCCAGGATATAGGTCATGCTGATCCAGACGTTCTCTGCGTGTCCGTTTGACTTGTCTTTTTCGCCTGAGGGCAAGACAGCGTTCACCACCCCGTATCTGGAGGCCGAACCATTAAGTTCGAAAATAGTCGCAAGCGCCTTTTTGACTTTTTCAGGGGAAACAATATACCCCAGCCCCAAGAGATGCGCGATCCACTGCCCCACCAGCTGAGATGCCGTACAAGAAATGTTGACTTTCTGAAAGCGAAGTTGATGGGAGAGTTGCTGTTCCGACAAATCCTTCTTACTATCATTATAAGCTATAAAATAACCCTTGTGCCACAATTTTTTTTCAAAATGGGCGCGGCCGTTCTTGAACCAGTTTTTGACCTCGCGCACAAACTCTTCGTCCTGCAGGTGCGCACCCATCTTTTCCAAGGCCAGGAGGGCCGCCAAGAACACGCCACCCGTATATGCCGTCACGCCGTAAAGCTGCCAGAGGTCGAAAGTCGTATCCGCCCCCTCGCTGTCGGGCAGAAAATCCTTATTTTTGTCCGTGGCCGCAAGCCAGTAAAAGGCTTTCTTGACAAAAGGATACATTCGTTTTAAAAACGCTTCATCGCCTGTCAAAAGATATCCTCGCCAAACCAGAAGGATAAACTTGGCGTTCAGGTCTTTCCAGAGCAGGCCGTTGGTGCTGTTAGACGGCAAGTCGCTGCGTTTGTTGCCCAAGTCGTGCGGAATATACCCCTGGGGCCTCTGGGCTTCGGCAAACTGCGTAATCTCCTTGAGGTCGAGCTGCGTAAAAAACATGGCAAGGGCGACGGACGCAAAAAACCTGACATCGAGGGTCCCCAAAAGAGGACATATCTCCGGCGCCTCAAAAAACCCGAAACGCTCCCTCTTGGTCCAGTGGCTGCCCGAAGAAAAAGGATAAAGATTGTTCAACAGGGCGTCCTTGATCCACGCGTCCATTTTAAGGCCCAGAAGATCTTTCACCCAACCCCGCGTGGCGGCGTAAAGGCCGGCGGCGTTTTTTGAAATGTAGGAGCTCAAATCGTGGACGCCGCGGAACCAGTTCTCGTACATCTTGCCTTCGGCATATGCCGGGAAAAACCATGTCCAGAAAAAAGTGATTGTGATCGACGTTTTTGGTTTAAGCACGGCCTGGGCCGCCAGCGCCCCGCCCAGCTGCACGCTTTCGGACGCCACGACACGCTCGGTATTCGTATTAGGCAGCATCCCGTCGCGGCTGAAGGCGGCCCACGCCTCCTGGAGCGAAAAACCGTTCCTGTCGAAAACAAAAGGCCGCGACTGCATGTTCCACTCGCCCAGATACGTGCAAACGAGTTTTTTGTCTTTGACCACTCCCAGCGCCATCTCTCCGGACAAAGGATCTGCGGCGCCCTGCGTTTTCTTATTGAAGAAATTCACACAAAGGCATTCCGGCGTTTCGTGCACCTGGTTAAACCGGCCCACCATCCAGTCCCCGATCATGTTGCGGCCGCAGGCCAAAAGCGAAACAGTCGCCGTCTGAGAGGTGGGGTTCGTGATCTTGAAACGAAAAATGGCGGCCGGCGTGCCGGATTTTTTTTCGTCCTGAGGAATTAATGGGGAAAATGCCTCCATCTCGCAGTGCACGGGGATCTCATCGTCTTTGTAGTCCAGATGGGCAAAAGGATATTTGCCGTCGAAGACGATCGACGAAATGCCGCTGCAGCCGGCAGGGACATTGGTCTCAAGAAGCCTGGCAGCTTTTTTCTTCTTGGCGGCCGCAAAAATACCGAAGTGAAAACCAAGGATGCCTTTTCGTCCCGATGGATCAGAGGAACAAACAGGCCTGTGGAGGCTGTTGAGAAACGTGAAATGATCCAAGCCGCCGTGAGGTAAGATCTCCATCTTGCCGGCGCCGAGACCTCCCAGCGGAACCCCTGATTTTACTTTTTGGTCGGATGTATATATGGGCATGTCTGTATTCGTAACTCGTAATTAGTAACTAGTAATTAGTAATTTTCGTGAAAAAACGCATTACGAGTTACGAATTACTGATCACGAGTTACTAGTTACGAATTACTGATTCTCTATTTGTACCATCTCAAAGCCGACGCCTTCCAGGCCGTTATTCCCCACCACAGCCGCGTGCGTCACTTTGATGCCTTGCGTCCCGTATGACGTCGTCAAGGTGGCGCTGTTGGGGATATTGGCGACGGCGCCTGTTTCGCCGGACCATTCATAGGCATAAACAGGCATCATGCAGCCTGTTACGGGGTTGGATGTCGTGACGGTAAAAACAATGTCGTCGTTCGCCGACGCCTTGGCCGGCCGGCCCGTCAGATCCACGCTCAAAGACATATCCTGCGTTTTTCCATCGGCGGACCGGCCGAAAATCCCTTCAAAAAACAAGCGCAGGGCATACTTCATGGGTTTCTTCTCTTCGATCTCCTGGAGGCGCTCGCGACACAAAAGCACAAGCTCGTCTTTTTCCATATCGGCCCCCTGGGACGCCGCGGCCGCGACCAGCTCTTCATAATAAGCCTTTGCCGCATCAAGCTGATCTCCCCACTGGCTCAACAACCCCGACTGGTAAAGCGCGGAAAGAACCAGACGATCGCCGGGATAAGCGGTCTTGATATGCCCAAAAGACGCCATCGCCCCTTTGATGTCTTTGGCGGCATAAGCACTCAGCACTCCTATGCGGAACTCGACGCCGGCCCGATCGGGAAAATCCGGATATTCCGAAAGGACTTTGCCGTATTCCCTGAGCGCCCCCTCGAAATCTTTTATGCGCTCAAGGTTGAATGCCCTGGTATATTGCGACGGCGCCGCAAAGGCCTTCTGACCGGCAAGACCAAACGCCTTCTTGTAAAGATCTTCGGCATAAACAGGATCAAGGGCTTCTTCATAGCCGTGAGCAGCGAATTTGTCGGCGACAAGGACGGTCTCTTTGGCCAAAACTTCGGGATGACCGGCGAACTGCTCAAGATATCCTTCAAGAAGTGTTTTCGCCAGATAAATATTCTTTTGTTCAACAAAGGCCCAGCCTGCTTTTCTCAGTTCTTCGGGCTCCGGATGAGACGCCTTGAGCGCTGCGGCGTATACCTCATAAAGCCTGCGGGAAAGATTCTTGTCTTCATAAGAACTCAGGGAATCGGCCATCTCCTTGACGAGGGCCATCGTCTCCGGCTGAGCAAGGGCGCCCTGCGCCTTGTTGACCACGTCGTTGAAAAATCCGACAGCTGCGTCAGGGTCGTCTTGCGAAGCGATGAGCCACCTTAAATAAGCGATACGCAGCGCCATGTCCTGCCGGTCCGAAACGAACTTTTCGGCCTTCGCCAGGTCTTTTTCCATGGCTGTTTTAAGCTGCGGCCCCTGATCATAGACCCCTTCCCAGTTCTTGGTCTTTTTCCAGGAATCCAGCTGCGCATGACGCGCATAAGCACGGTAAAAATAGACGTCGGGCAGCCGCTCGAACCCTTTTTTCAAGAGAGAATCCAGATAAGCGATCAGCTCGTCAAATTTTCCGCCCCCCACATACCAGGCGACGATGGACTTGAGGTTTACCAAGCCCTGAGGGTCATCGGGAGTAACGGCAGTTTTGAGCGCTTCGACCGAAGGGGCGGCCGCCGAAGATCCCGTTTCTGACGCTTCCGGGACAGAGGCGGCGGCCCAAAAGCATAGCCATCCGCAAACCGTCAAAAAAATGATACGTTGGGACGCAGGGCATCTGAAAGTCATGGACGAACCTCCGGGAACAAAGCCCGAGACTCCTTTTTTTCTTCTTAGCAATATCCCTCCGATCCCCCGGTTCCGAGACAAAGGGCCGGGCCCGGAGAATTCTGCCGAGGGATCAACGCTTGTTTTTTCCGGCGGCCGCAGGACGCTCCGGGCTCTTGATCAAAGATGGCTTAGAAGGATGTTTCCAGAATTCGCGTATGGCGTAGTAGGCTTTGCGCGGCACGCGCTTGTCCAAAACCTGTCCGGAAGATGTCTTCTCTTCTTCAGGCAGGAGCTTCACGAGACCGAACCACTCTTCATTCATGTTCATGTTACGCTCGGCTTTGATATCGAAATAATAGGCGCCGTTCGACCAGTTGGATTCCGTATCATGGACGGACAAACCGTTCGCATCCCATTCGTCGTGTTTCCACCATTCGTCCGTCCACTCGAACATGACGCCGCCGATGCAATTGCCGACGCCGTCGCCCGCGGCTGCGGTCCCGCCGAGATTACGATAAATCTCCGCCCACTGGTACTCCAGGAAATACGCCTGCATGTCCTCGTCTTCCTTCTTTTCGTAGGCGTTGTAGGCGTCGGCGCCGAATTCGACGAACAAGAGCGGTTTGTCAAAGGTATTCTTCAGGGTCTTGAAAATATTCCCGAATGTCTTGCCGCGATAAATGATACACCCGACGATATCCACGTCCTTGGCGAATGTGCTGGCCACATCGAGACAGATGAGCTCGCCGTTGCCCATGACCACGGGGTGATTGGGGTCGATCTTGTGGATCTCCTGCGCGATCTCATTGACCAGCGTGTAATACGTCTCGGCCCTGGCCAAAAGGCACTGGCGCGGGTCCTGTATCTTGTCGATGCGTTCGCTCGACCATGAATTGATCTTGCCGCTGAAAGAATAATTGTTCTCGTTCCCCAGGACCCAGAAAAGGATCCCCTCTTCGTCTTTCAGGGCTTCGACCATCGCCAGGACATCGGCCTTGACTTTTTTCCGGAAATCTTCATCGTCATAAAAAGGGGCCGGATAATTCCAGAATCCCAGCCAGTGCCCCATCATCGTGCGGATGCCGAATTTCTTGTAAAGATCGGAGACCACCCGGCGGACGGCCGCCATATCCTCTCCCGGCTGATAGAACCTCACCGTGTTGATGCCCATTTTCTTCATGAGCTGGCCGTCCACGAGCCACGGCTGGGCCGGATCATTCCAGAAATCGTAGTCGTGCGATTCCCCGACGGGGATCGGGTTGTAGCAGACGCCTTTGACGATAAAAGGCCTGCCGGCCACCATGAGCTGATACTGGCCGTCTTTCAGGGTCTTGACGTAGGCCTTCTTCCTGGCCGCAGGGGCCATGCCACAGAGACAGAGAACAGATAACAGAGTACAGAGAACAGGGAAAAGCCTATTTCTTCCGCCCCGTTTTCTGTACTCCGTACTCTGTTCTCTGCGCCCTGTATTACTCATACTTTATTTCATCAAGGTAGAACACGGCGCCGTCCGGATTGACATCCAGGTTCGTCGCCCAGGCAAACCCTCCGATAATATAGGAAAGGTCCTTGCCTGTCAGATCGATGGTGTATTGCTTCCATTCCTTATCCAGGACAACCGGACCGATACCGGCCGTATCGGAATCGGAATATTCTCCCATGATCCCGCCGACCTTGAACTCCTCGATCCTCTCTCCGCCCTTCTCGCCCCTGGCCCAAAAAGTCAGTTTTTTGGCGCGGGAAAGATCGAATCCTCCGTCGACACCACCCCAGTTGTTCGCCGGATACTGCCAGTACATCCCTGCCCAGCGAGCGCCGTTGGTGGCCTTGTTGTCATAGGTGATCTTGATGCAGGTCTTGCCGAAATACGGATTATCCGTCGAACCCACATCGATCTTCAGATCGCTGTAATCCCCCATCCATCCCGAGGGAATAAAATGGTTCTGGATCGAGCCCTTATCCGCATAAATGTAGAAAGGCATCTCCTGCGTCTTCTTGCCGGCCGGTTTGAGCGCCGGGTCATATTCGAACTTGATATCGTCAACATAGAACGTCGCGCCGTTGGGATTGGAATCGGCGTTGGCGACCCAGCACAAGGCCCCGTTGATATAAGACAGGTCCTTGCCCGCCAGGTTGACCGTGTACGGCGTCCATGTCGTCGTCAACTCGATCGGCCCGACAGAGACTTCCGTCGTGTCCGGGTACGTTCCCTTGATGCCGCCGACAGCGATCTTATCGATGACTTCTCCGCCCTTCTCGCCGCGCATCCACAGGGTCAACTTGTTCAACCCCGTCAGATCAAAACCGCCCTTTTTGGAACCCCAGTTGTTCGCCGGGTTCTGCCAATACACGCCTGCCCATCCCTGGTTCTGCGTCTTCTTGGCCGTGTAAACAAACTTGATCGAGGTCGAACCCGAATGCGGATCCCCCATATACTTATCGTCCATGGAAAGATCTCCGAAATCCCCCATCCATCCCGAGGGAATGTAATGGTTGTCCGGCGATTTCGCATCCGTATAGACAGGAAAACTCTTGACCTCACCCGTCGCCTTTTCTTCTGCGGCCTTCTCTTCTGCGGCGCATACGTTCCAGCTCACAGCCAGAAGAACCGCCAAACCAACGATCCACTTCCTCATACCGCACCTCCTTGGTTTTGCCTATAACCAGGTAACTTTCCCTTCCAAAACCAACTCCGCGCACCTGGCTTAATTGGAAAAGCCAGTGTGTCGCTCTCTGCCTGCTTGCCGAAGGCGAGCGAAACTTGCGCAGGAAATTTTTTCCGGATGGCCGTCCTGGCCGGCTGCGCCAGGCCGACGGCCTACCCTGGAAAAAAATTTACAAGCGCATAAGCAAGGAGCAACTCTTGTTCCATCTATTTCCACAGCTTTTCAAATGCATAATAGCTCTTGCGCAGCTGACGCAAGAACGGACTCAATTTCCCGTCCCCCTGGCCGGCGACACCCAGCCATTCTTCATGCATGAACCCGTCGGGGAAAGGGCCTATCCACAAACCCTTTGTATCGTGAATGGCCGGTTCATAGCCTTTCCACCACTCATCTAAGTATTCAAAAAGAAAACCGCCGATGGCATTGCCTGCCCCGTCGCCGAAAGCTTCATTATCCGCGATATCGCCCCAGGAACCCGTCAGATATTCCATCTGCGCCTCCTCGGCCTGCTCGCGCGTGTAACAGTACGCATAGGCGCCGCAACCGTATTCCGTGATGATCGCCGGCCTGTCCGTCAACCGCTTGACGTCCGACCAGAAAGAACCGAACCCCTGATCGCCCCGGTACGCATTGGCGCCAAACACATCGATATCCGGCGCATTGGCGGCATAACGGTCCAGGTACAGCACATCGCCGCTGGCGATCGCGACAGGATGATTGGGATCGAGAGACTTGATGAGCTTGGCCGCTTCATTGGCAAATTTGAAGAAGCTGTCCGGTTTTTTGTCGGCGTTACAGGCAACGCCGTAGACATTTTCATTGCCCAGGAGCCACATGAGCACAAACGGTTCATCCTTGTATTCCATGACCATCTTGCGGACGGATTCCAACATATTCTTCTGATGCTCAGGATTATCGTAATCCGTGCCTTCGTGCCAGCTGGCGCCGGAACCCAGCGCATATTTACCCAGGTAATCGCCGATGACGACGCGGATGCCGTATCTTTTGAATGCATCCCTGAAAATCTCATTTTTCAAAGGCGTCGGCTGATGATACACACGCAAGGTATTGATCCCCATGCGTTTCATCAGTTCAAAATCACCGACGGCCTTCTCGCCGGGATCCTGCACGTTGTTCCAGTTAGCGTCCACGAACGCATCGTAAGGACCGTCGCACTTACCGTTATGATTGTAATCGTATTCCATCCAGCTCACCAGCGAGCCGTCGTCCGGGCTCTGGCCGACCTTCACGGGCTGGTAGGTGATGCCCTTGATGACGTAGGGCTTATTGTCGACGAGCATCTGCCAATCGCCGTTCTCATACTGCACCAGGCGCACCTGCCCGGTACCCAGGCGGCGCTTGATCCGGCGCTGCATGATCTTCATGTCGACATATTTCCTGACTCTGTCCGAGATCGTCTCCGGGATGTGGTTTTTCACGATACGGCCGGGGTTCACGATGAAGACGTCGTTGCGGATATCGTTGTCGAAACCGTTATCGACCCTGATGGAGGCGCCCACGAGCTTCATGTTCACCTGCGGATATTTTTTGCAGAGATATTTGATGCGCGCGATGGACGCCGGCCCGACGTACCACGGCGTATGCCAATACGTCCAGCCCACCGTCTGAGGAAAATGAACGACAACGGCATAATACGCCTTGATCGCGTGCTTGATCAGGCCCGATTTTTCAAGGACCATGGCCGTGTAATACTGCCGGATACCCGGCGGCTCGGGCGCCATGGCCCATTTGATGAAAGCGGCCTCCAGATCCGGGGAACGGACAAAATCCCAATGGCTGCCTTCCAGGCGCTTCTCTTTCTTGACCTCCTGGAATGCCGGATCCCAGCGCACGCTCGTTGTGTTGGGATAGATCCCTTCGCCGACGGCCTCGGAAAGCCCGTCCTGGGACTTGACGACATACTTGTAATCTTTGGTGCCGGAATCAACGAACTCCCCGTACTTTTCGTAATCCACGATCTCTTCCTTGCCGGGATCGGACAGCTCGATCTTCGTCGCCGGAATCGCCCCGCACCTTTCGGCGTTCGGGTCTTTGCCCTGAAGACGGTCGATGGCCTCCTTGGCGACCTCGGCTGTCTTATAAAACCATCCCCGAGGGTCCCAGGCTTGGGCATAGCCGTAATCGCTGACGATCACGCCGAAAGCGGCGATCGCTTCGTCTTTCTTACCCTCTTTTTTCAGGGTCTCGCCTTTGATGAACTGGACCTGTGCGACGTTATTCAGGACCGCATAGCTGTTGATCTGCTCGGTAGGAGGAAAATCTTTCAACGACGCCTGCTCCTTGGCCGCCTCGCGGCCGAAACGCCGCATCACTTCGTCCACCGCCACATAGACCTTTGTAAAATCGCCTTCATCCTTGGCCTTCCTGGCCACAGTCACCATCTCTTCCAAGGGCATTTCTGTCTGGACTGCCTCTGCCGCCGTTTGATCGGGTCCGGCGACGGCCGCAGGGACCTCTATCGCCGTCTCCTGGTTTTGAACGGGCTCATCCTGGGCCCATGAAACCCCGCAGGACAGAAAACAGAACAGAGCGAACAGAAAAATGGAAACCCACGGCTTTACAGCCGTGGGACCTGTAAAACCCGCCGCCGCTTCGCGGCGTCGAGGTCCGCCTTCCATATTCCCTAGCGACATCTCGCCGAGTGCGCCTCTTGTGTATTTCCGCCGCGAAGGAGTCGTGGCGGGATCTCGCCAGAGACGAGGCTCGCCAAAGGCGGCTTCACGAAGGCGGATAAAAAAACTTAAAAACCGGAGGCTAAAAAAACGCTGCGACTGGCCCATGGAAAACCCCGCATATCTTTTTTCATCTTTTTGGATTGGCCTGTTCATTCTGAGATAGCCCTGTTCTCTGTCATCGCAGGAATCAGCCGACCACCGCGCCGGCCGTGATCCCCTTGATGATGAACCGCTGCATGACCAGATAAATGATGAGGATGGGCACAACGGTGATGGTCATGCCGGCCATGAGCAGCGGATATTGCGTGATGTGCTCACCCTGGAAGACCATGAGGCCCCTCTGCAGGGGCATCAGGTTCTTCGACGACAAAATCAGATTCGCCAGAATGTATTCGTTCCAGACGTTGAGGGCGTTATAAATGATGATGACGGCGATAGCAGGCTTGGCCAAGGGCAGGGCCACATGGCGCCATATCCCGAGACGCGAACACCCGTCGATGCGCGCGGCGTCCTCCAATTCCTTGGGCATCCTGTCGAAAAACGTCTTGAGCATGTAAATGCTGAAAGAGAGCCCGACGTTGATCATGCAGAGGATGTAGGCCGTGCGCGGATAAAACTGGTCCTCGATAAAAGAGGTGATCCCGAAGACGACGCTCTGGGGGAAAACCTTGAGCAAGAACGGCGTCGCGGCAGCCGTCGTATTCAACAGGACATTGCGGACATTGTTGACCAAAACATAGAGCGGAACGAAACTGCCGGGCAAGGGAATCATCATGGCCGCCAGGAACATAAAGAACAAAAGATTCTTGCCGGGGAAGTTCATGCGCGAGAATGCGTAGGCCGCCAGGGACGAAACCATGACGATGCCGAAGACGACGACAACGGTATAAAAAAGGGAATTCAGGAAGTACACGCCGAAGCCCCCTTTGGTCCAAGCCAGGTAAAAATTCTCCCAATGCATGGCGCGCGGGATGACGCTCATATCGGAGAAGATCGTACTCTGGGTCTTGAGGGAAGAACCGAACATCCACAAAAGCGGGAACACACATGTCACGGAGACAATAATAAGGAAAATATTAATGAAGAACCCCGATGCGTGCTGCGCCGCCGTATATTTGTTAAGTCTCATGCCAAACCCCATTTGCATGGAATAACCAAACTCCAAGAGACAATAACCAAACAATAACCAATAACCAAATTTAAATAACCAAGTCCGCCCCTCATGTTACGCGCCATATTTTTTTGGTCATTGATTTTTTGGTTATTGAAATTTGTTTGTTGCTTGTATCTTGCCTGCCGCAGGCAGGGTTATTGGTCTTTTATTCCTACGCTTGTTTCAATTTCCGCGATATCCCCATCTGCGCAAAAGAGACCATCATCAGGATCACGCCGAACGTCAGCCCTTGGGCGCAGGCGTAGCCGAACATCGAAGACCCCTGCATGGATGCCAAAATCCTCGTCACCGGCACTTCCGTATGGTAACCGGGACCTCCGCCGGTCATCGACAAGATCAAGACAAAGGCCTGCATGGACCCCAGGATGGTCAGGATCATGACCAGGACGAAGACGGGGATCATCAGCGGGATCGTCACATTCTTAAAGCTTTGCCAGATATTGGCGCCGTCGACCTTCGCCGCCTCGTACAATTCCTTCGGGATCGTCTGCAGGCCGGCCAAAAGGATCATGAACCCCCAGCCGAAACCTTTCCAGCTGTGGATGATGGCGACGCACGTCAGGGCCGTATTCGGATCCGACAACCAGTTATGCGCCAGATGTTGCAGCCCCAAAAGGCCAAGCGTATAGTTCAGGAAGCCGTAATCGCCGTCGTAGATCCAGCGCCAGATGAGACCCACAACGACCTCGGAGAGGACGGGGGGGATAAAAAAGATCACGCGATAGAAATTCTTTGCCCTGATCTGACGGTCACAAGCTAACGCCAAAGCCAAGGCCAGCGCGTTCTGGAACGTGAGGGCGATCAGCGTGATGTAGCCGGCATTGCCCATGGATACCCACCAGATCCTGTCCTTCATGATCTCGAAGAAATTGGACAAACCTACAAAGGTCATCTTGGGCGAGATGCCGTCCCAGGCGTGATGCGACAGCTGAAGGACTTTGAAAAAAGGATAGATATAAAAAATCGAGAAGATCAGCAGGGCCGGCACGACGAAGAAAAACGCCGACAGGCTCTTCTTGATGAGATTGGCCAGGACCAGGAAAAGAAGGGCCAGCGTTACAGAACCGTAAGCCAGAACCCAGAAGACGGCGGAATCGTGAAAAAGCAAAAAGAACGTTTCCAGGGCCGCCAAAAGTAAGACGGCGCCGATCACCTTCTGCTTAGGCGTCGCATTGTGCAACAGGTTGTAGAATTGTTTGATTTTATCGGCAATCATAAGAAAAATGTCATAGCATCACAGTGTCACAGTATCAGAGTAAAGGCATCCTGTTTTTTAGACTTCTCGCAATGCGGTAAGAACAACGCCGACCTCGGAACGCAAATTCTCCAAAGACCCATATGCCGCCTGAGATAAACAGCCCGACTCCAAAGCGACTTCCAGAAAATATTCGGTTTCAACCAAGGAGCGGTTGGCAATATTCAAGAAACTCAAAAACTCCCTTTTAATGCTGCTGGCGTGTCCTTCCACGATATTAAGAGGCACAGAAAGGCCGGAGCGCTTCATCTGTGACGTCAAACCATATAATTCTTCTTTTGGGAAATGCGCGGTTGCTTTATAAATTTCCATGGCCATCCTGTGCGACTTTTCCCAAATAATCAGTTTTTCTATCCCTTCTTTTCCATCTGTCCCTTTGTCTTTCTCTTTGACACTCTGATACTCTGACTCTTTGACACTGCTTTTACTGTTTCGCCATCTCTTCAGCCTTGAGCTTGGCCAGTTCCTCGGCCAGGCCTTCCGGCGTCTTCTCTCCGATGATGATCGACTGAATGCCTTTGTCGAAACGCTCGATGACTTTGGGAAGCTCGTTTACCGGCCAGGTGTTCGGATGCGTCACATTGTCCATCCCTTTGGAAAAGTCCGCCAGGATCTCCGAGATCGACCCGGACACCTTCCTGTTAGAAGGCAGGTTGCGGGTCGTCTCCGAGAGATACGCCTGCTGCTCGGTCGCTGTCAGCCATTTCAGAAATGCGATGGCTTCCTCCTTCACCGCCGATCGGCCGTTGACCAGAAGCGAAGAACCGGCCCCACCCCAGATATACATGGGGTTCTTAGGATTGACCTTGGGCGGAAGCATCACGCCGTAATCCAAAGACGGGTTCATGCCGTGATAGACATTGACGCACCATGAACCGTTAAAAGCAAATGCCGAACGCTCATTGGCGAAATTCTGCTCGGCTGTCTTGTTCACCATGGTCACGATACCCGACGCCAGCATGCCGCGGTCGGCCATTTCCTTAAAAAGACCGAACACCTTGACCCAGTCGGGATCCGTGTAAGGGACTTCGCCGCGGATGGTGGCAAAGACCTTGTCCGGCCCCATGATATTGAAAGCGAAGTTCGATGCCAGGCAATCGATCATCCAAATCTCGCCCCAGCCGCTGACAAGCCCCTGAATGCCGGCATCTTTCAGCTTCTGACAATCGGCGACAAATTCCGTCCAATCCTTCGGCGGGCGCGCCGGATCCAGTCCCGCCTTCTGGAAAAGTTTTTTATTGTAGACCATCTGGATATTCATGACGTCTATCGGCACGCCGTAGATGCCCGCCTCGACGCCATAAGGATTGTCCGCCATGAATTCGTTGACCGCCAAGGCCTTTTCATACAAGAGGTTCTTCCAGGCTCCGCCCTGCTCTTCCATCGCGCCCGTCAGGTCGGCCACATGGCCGGCTTTGATGAACGCCGCAAAATCCCGCTTTTCGCCGAGAAGGCCGAAGATATCCGGCAGCGCGCGCGCCTGCGCGGCGGCCCGGACCTTCTGCGAATAGGCATCGGAAGGGGCGTACAGCTCGAAGACGACCTTGATGCCGGTCTTGGCCTCATATCTTTTGGCCAATTCCTGGAAGGCCTCTTCGCGGTCCGTCATCCAGTGCCAGACGACGATCTTTTTGCCGGCGGCCCGGGGCGTCTGGGCGCCCTGGGTGCCGCAGCCGCTTAGCCCAGAGAACAGAAAATAGAGAACGGAGAGCAGAAAAACAGAAAGACCGAAAGACCGAAGGGCAGAAAACTCAAAAGAAGGGGACATCGAAAACCAAGAATTGACGCCTGAACATTTCTGATTTTTTTGTCTCTCCGTCATCTTTCCTCCGTCTCTGTTCTCTGTTATCTCTCTGTTATTTTTGAAATCATCCCATCACCGCACGGACCTTATGTTCTTTACCGTCGCCGAACGGCTTGACCAGCGTCCCTTCGATCCTGGCGCCGTCGACGTAAATTTCTCTTATGCCCTTCTCAACGCCGTTGGGATTTTCGATCTCGACATCATACACATCCCCGCGGAACGGCCGGCGGACAGAACATTTCTTCCAGGATGACGGCAGACAGGGATCGATGCGCAGGCCCGCATAATCCCTGCGCACGCCGAGGATCCATTCGGTCGCCGCCATGAACGCCCAGCCCGACGTCCCCGTGATCCACGTAAACTGGCCCTCGCCGTAACGGTAAGGATTCTCCGGCCCGACGAGATATTCGGCATAGACATAGGGTTCAGATTTATAAAGATCGTAATTTTTCTGTTTGTTCGGCATCAGCTTGCACATGGACTCGTAAGCCCAGGTGCCGCGGCCCGCCATGCAAAGCCCTACGATCATGAAATGCGCCGCGTGGCAAAAGACCGCCGCGTTCTCTTTCGTCCCCTCGGAGAACATGCTGATGCGGCCCAGCTCCGGCCTGAAATGGCTGAAGGCCGGGTAAAAAAGCGCCAGGCCGTGTTTGCCGTCAAGGTATTTAGCGGTGCTCTTGAGGATCTTGTCCGACCTTCCTGCGTCGGCCACGCCGCCCAAAAGGGCCCACGCTTGCGTATTCAAAAAGATCTTGCCGCCGTCGTAATCTTTCGTGCCGTAAGCGATCCCGTCGTCGGTGAATCCTCTCTTATACCACTCGCCGTCCCAGCCCGCCTCGTTGACCCTGTCGGTCATGGCCTTGGCCTTGCGGCTGAATTCCTCGGCCTTGGCCGCATCGCCCGCCAGCTCGCAGAGTTCGACGAAATATTTCAAAGAGCGCACCAGCGCCTGGGCCAGCCAGACGCTCTCGCCCTTGTGCTTCTTGCCCGCGGCATCGATCGCGTCGTTCCAGTCCGCGTGGCCTATTTTCGGCAGGCCGCGCTCGCCGACATCGTTGAAACAAAAATTGAGGTTCTTCTCCAGATGCTCGAAGAGCGTGCCTTCCCCGTCTGTCGTTGTGCCGCCCTTATGCTGAAGATCAATGTCCCAGCCGCCCACCCACTTGTCCTTGAGATAAGGCACATAGGCTTCAAGAATGCTCTTGTCCCCCGTTTCCTGGATATAGGCGCGGACCGTCGCGGTCAGCCAGACCTGATGGTCCTTGTTCGGCCGGTGCTGGTTGGGCCCCGATGTGTCCGACCAGCCGGGCGCAGATGTCCCATCCCGGCGGATCAGGGCGGCGATCTGCAGGATGCGCTTGCGCGTCAGCTCGTGGTTCATGGAAACGATCGCCTCCGAATCCTGGGCTGAATCGCGATATCCGCGGCCGCCGGAACCCTCGTGATAAAATGACGGGGAACGCGACCAGAGATTGCAGATATACACCTGGTATTTCACCCAGGTGTTGACCATGGTGTCGAAATCACTGTCCGGTGTCTTGACGAGGATATTGCCGGCGATGCGCTTCTTCCAAAGATCCCGCGTGCTTTCAAGCGCCTTCTTGACCTGCGCCAGGTCCCTGTATTTCTCAACGAGCTTGATGGCGTTCGACTGCCCTTCCGTCTCGCCCAGGATCACCACGAATTCCTTTGTCTGCCGGGGCGCGAGCTTTACGGCGTGTTTGAAACAGGCGATCCCGTCCTCGCCGGAACATAAGGCCGTATTCCTGAACTTGCCTCCCAGGACGGCCTCGGGCTTCTCCTCGGTGTTGTAACGTCCCAGGAATTCCGTCTTCCTCGTGGCATATCCCTTGACGTCAAGACTGGAGGCGAAAAAGCTGAAATTCTTGAATTCTTTGATATTCATCCCCTGCCAGAAGGCGGTCTTCCATCCGAAGATCAATTTGTGGCTCTCGTCGAACCACATCCGGTTATAGAGGTTCATGATGTTGCGGTAACGCAGCTCTTCGTGATAGTCGCCGACGAGCCATTCGACATAAGGATAGAGCTCCAGCTTCTTCTCTTTGTTCGTCTCGTTCGTCAAAGAGACGAGCCAAAGTTCGCAATCGTCGTCGACAGGGACAAAATAGGTGATCCGCGACGCAACGCCGTTGTATTTTTGCGCGATCGTCGTATAGCCGAGGCCGTGACGGCATTCGTAGGTGTCCGGCTCAACCCTGAGCGGTTGATATGTCAAAGACCAAACTTTGGATTTTTTGCTGCCGGCGCGCTCTTCCCGGGCGTAAATGTAGCGTCCGGGCCTGTCGAAATTCTTATAGTCCGGGGCCCACCGCAGGAGACGGTCCGTACGGCAGTCGCGGTAGAAACTGTATCCGCCGGCGCACTGGGAGATGATCGCGCAATATTTGTCGTTCGTCAGATAATTGATCCAAGGGGTGGGTGTTACGGGATAAGAAATAATGAATTCGAGCCCGTCAGATGAAAAATGTCCGTACTTCATTTGCTTTGTCTCTTCTCCTTTTTTAATGAGCGCGCGGTTTATGCCTGCCGGTAGGCAGGGAGCGTAAGCTCGCGACATAAATCGCTTGCGCGAATTAAACCCCGCATCAACTTTTCTAAAGAGGTTGTCTCAATGACAAACGCCTGTCTGCAATTCCATTCCTTTTCTTAAAAGCCAAGCTTATGGGAAAAGTTGGTGCGGGGTCGGGTTCGGGCCGATAACTTACATCGCCCTGCCCTGTAAGTTATGCCTTCACCTAACCTATTGATAATCATAGATAAAAATATGTTTAAAAAGTTTATCATAAGCAACCTAAAAGTCAAGAAATACTTATGCAAATTTAGCGTGCGGAAAAAGGGTAAAAAATATCACGGCGGGAAAACAAAAACCTCTTCTCGTGCGCTTCTAAGATCTATCCGAAAATCCCCTAAAAACCTGCCTGGCTGCCCCTAAACTCCCTGCCACCAGCGTTCCCTGTGCTGTTGCGGATGATGATCGATGACGTAATCCAGGATGCACTGCTTATGGCAGTCTCGAATTCTCCTAAATGCCAATCCTGTCAAATAGTTATATTCCTCCTGAAAACCTTGAGAATACTTCTGCCAGATCACTTCGGATTCGACGCACACCGTTCCCTCAACGTCCGGAAACTCAAACATGACGTTGAGCCTGTCCCCTGGTTCATGTTTTTCAACTGTCTCCACACATGCACCCGTTGTGCTGAGATCCTTCGTCCTTGCATATCCTTCGTTATGCTTCGCAAATCCCATGTAGCGAATTGGCAAGATTATGTTCCAACGGACCGAACCTCTCTTCTCATCCATTGAACGCCTCCTCATCCCGCCTCTGGCGGGATGACTCCCTGCGTCAGCTTGCTCGGCCTGCCTTTTGGCAGGCCAGGTCAATTTTACGAGCGCCCTGGCCCGCTTCCAGCGCGGCCGAGGCGCCTGTGAGTAAAATTGACAAGCGATTTAGCAAGGAGTCTTCTGTTAGTTTGTTTAAACCTCAACCTTCTCCTGCCTGCGTCGCTTTCAATATCCTTGCCATGCTCATGAGACGCTGTCTGTCAAAAGCAACGCCGGTACGCCAGAGAGGTCCATCCGCTTTCGACCACACAACGCGCCCCAGAAGATGCATGGGCTCAAAACCGTCCGGAAAATCCAGCCACAGCTCCAACGGTGTTTTGAGCCGCAGCTCGCGGACAGTGTCCATGCAGGTTCCACCGCCGCTGATATCCTTGCACGCTCCTTCCCCTCGTGTGCCGATTTTCAGGTCCTTGAAGTGAACAGGCACCCTCTTCACGAGAAAACGGCAAAATGTCCGCTTGTCATCCGGTCCCGGCAGACCGCCAGGAACAATCTCAAGTTCATTTCTTTTTGTCTTAGACATGATTTTATTCTACCTCCTTTCCCAAGATTTTTGAAGCTAAATCTTATGCTTCTAACTCCTTGCAAATCCCCAAGTTATCCCTAAAATCCTCTTCAAGGGATTCTGATAATGATGCCTGCTCCCACCTCCTCTCCATCACTTGCCTGAGCTGAAAAGGAACCTCGACCATTGAAATCCTCAATCGTATAAAGGCCGCTTCGAAGCGCCGGCAGATCAGACACAGACACACGGTTGCCGCCCGACAGCTCATCGTCAAAACCAAATAAGGGCATCGACACTCCCGACGCTGAAAACGGCAAACGAGAGACGGCGCTAGACGCCGGGCTGGGGCTTTCCTTCATCGGAAGAGGAAACCCCGCCCTTTCTGGGCTGGAGCCTTCTTTCATCGGAAGAGGAAGCTCCACCCTTTCTGGGCTGGAGGAAACAGCCGAAAAATTCAGATTCATTACATCCTGCTGCCGACGTCCTGAGCGGAGCGAAGGGCTGGAGACATCTCCGTCAATGGCCGAACCCAACGGAACGCCGCCGATGCGGCTGATATCCATCCTGAGCAACCAACTGATAAACGGCACAAAATTCTGCGGCACCCAGTCCGGCGATTCGGCGATCGTGACCAAAGGCGTGGTCACGCCGCTCACAGTAAACAAGCGCTTCAGGAACCATATGATCCCTTGCCCCAGTTCTGATTCAATCTCCTGCCGGGATGAATCAAAGGCGATCTTACGGTAAACCTCTGATTTCATATTGCCCTGCTCGACAAAATAATCTTCGTCAATATCCACCAGGACGAGTCTTTGTTCCCGACGGAAATCAGGCAGGTCCGACAACCGCAAGACATGAACACTGATGCGCCGGCCGTTCACAACCATTTCTCTTTCCGACGGCTTGTCTTCGCTGTGCGACGGGATTACGTAATAAATCTCATCGATCATGCCATAATAGACGGCCGGATAGATGAAGCTTCCTTCCTTGAAACGCAGGCCCCGCAGATCGGCATCCGCGCATTCTTCCCAGCCTGCGGCTGCCGGGACAGCCGTATCCGCGTGGGCATCGGCATGGATCAGGACGGCGCCCTTGACGCCCTCAAGCGCCCAGGCGTTAAAAGCCAAGCCATGATCGGACATCAGACATGCGGTTGGCCGGCGGCCGATCCAACAGCGGCACCGGCGGGCGACGAGAGGGATTCGATTTCTTTCTGGATGGCTGCCACCCTCTCTGCAAAAGGCGGATGCGTTTTCAACATCTTCCCGCGGTCTTCTTCTTTGTCTTCATGGACGGCCTCTTTGTTTCTTTGGAGCCTGTCCTGAGACGCAAGCCTCAGAAACAGCTGGATCGACGGCTGATCAAGGAAATGGGACTCGAGCTTGGCGAGACTGCTCACCAGCGCCTCCGGCCGGTAGCGGGCTTTCGAGAGGCAATGCACGGCGAAGGCATCCGCTTCAAATTCCTGACGGTGACACAAGACCTCCCAGGGCTCTTTGTTTTCACCGACGGGCCAGCCATGCCTGGACACAAACCTGAGGTACTCGAGCGCATGCTTCTTTCTCTTGTGCCCCAATTCGTGCGCAAGCACGGCGGCCAGTTCGTGGTCGTCGAGAGCGCGCACGGTAGGCTGCCCCAAAAAGATAAAAGAACCTGTCACCGAAGCATTGTATTCGTCGATCCACTGTTCACCCTTGCTGACAAGCAGCGGCTGGCGGCCGGCGATGCGGCTCTTTTTCATCAGCCGTTGTAAAATCCGCCTGGGCCGGACATAATCCCTTTCGCTGAAATGCAGAAGCTTGTAAGCACAGAATATCTCCAACGCCCGTCGGGCTTCTTCCATCTTGAGATAGTACTTTGCCCACACCATGAAGTCCGACGTCTCCGGCAATGTCAACAGGAGCCTCAGGGCCATGACCTGGTCTGTAAGGTCAGCATAATCCTTTTGAAGACCGAGCCACTCTGTGAAATTTTTAAAGAAAAAGAGAGGCATCCTTTCCTGCCTGAAGGCCTCCATGGTCCTTCTGATCCTCTCGCTGCGGAAGTGAAGCACTCTCCTCTCAGCCGGCGCAGCCGGAGAAGACAGGTCCTTGTCTGAAACAATCCGGCCGGCCCCGCGGGGAGGCGCAACCAGAAAAACCAGGCGGTCGTCCCCATGTGCCGCGAGGGAAAGGCCGCCGGGTGATGTCCAGGAGACATCGCCCCGAAGAGAAAAGTTGATGACGTCGCCGTATCCGCTGCGCAGGACGGCCGGCCTTCTCTCCGGCTTGATGAATCTCATATAAAGACTGCAGTCGTCGGTCCTGCCATTGACGACGGAAAACATCGTTTTGCCATAGTTCATGGTCAACCTGAGAGCCGAGGCATAAAGGATGCTGCCCAGGGCTTGCCTGCGGTGCCCCTCCTCAACCCCAAGGGCGTAACAATCCTGGAATTTCGCTCCCTCTTTTGCAAACGCGGAGGTCCGCGCAGCATGCAACATCCTGTTGACGGGACCGTTATCGCCGCCCCATATCTTTAAAGCGTCCCGCCGGGCCTCAAACAAACCCTTGTCCATCTCTTCCTGATGGTACGCCATGTGCATGAACCCATCTGACGGCGTAAATCCGACATCCACGTAACCCACCAGATCCATGACCTGGCGGCGGCGAGGCGATACATCAAAGGCCTCGACCGTCAAACCCGTCACGTAACGCGCGTCCGCCCCCACGCACAGCATCTCGCTGAAAAGGAAGCCGTAATCCCTGCCGGCGAGCGCGATCTTTTCAAATCCTTCATCAGCCAGACGGGTCACGTCAAACACCGCCGGGAATTGTTGTGCGGCCGCAGGAGAGTCTGCCGCTATCGGTGAGATTTCCCTCGGCTTCCCTCGGCCTCGTCGAGAGGCGGGCGCAGAGAGGCGAGCGCCGGTTTTGATCAAAGCCGGCGAACTTATCCCGCTGAGAACAACCTGCGCCTTGGGCTTACCGATGACATCGCAATTCAACCACCCTCCCCAGGAAATACCCTCCGGATCATAACCCCGGCCGTGCTCCTGGGCCTGTCTGAGATCCTCAAAAAATATCCCGAGCATCCTGGCGAGCCTTGGGCTTTGGACATTGGTAAAACGGACGGAATAGCCGAGGCGAACGGCTTCATGGCGCAGAAATTCAAGCACACTCAAGCCTACGCCGCGGAACCTGGCCGCTGCGGGATGGTTTGCCGTCCAAATGACCGGAACATTGATTTCTCTGTTCTGTGAATCTATCTCTATATGGACCCTGTTTCCTCTGACGGCCTGTCCGTTACAAATAATGTCGTAGACAAACGAGCTTTTTCCCTTTCCCTGGGAAATCTTTTCTTCCGACGCCAATGCCACGCTCATGCCGGGGTCGATAATATTTCTAAAAAATATCCGGCTATCCCCCAAAGCCCCTTCAATCTTTTTGGCCGCCGGCGAGCTCACCTGTAAAGAACGCTGCAACACCAAAAAGTTCTCGCGCATACCGCCTTCCAATATCGAAAAACCGGCCCTGTGGATGTCCTCTGCGATGAAAGGCCAATAGGGAGCCAGGCCGATCTCGTGAATGCTCACCCCTGCCGGCGTGGTCAACCGGGCCATTTGCGCCAACATCTTAATGCCCTCGCTTTGCAGCTCGGGAGTCATGAAAACCCTGCCCTGAAAATACATCCGGCTCTGCATAAGAGAAGGCACGTCCAGCACATAATGGCTGAATGTCACGTCATAAGGCCGCTCCAGTATCTGCGCCGGCGGCGCCAGCAAACTGCCTACGGCAACACCCAACCCTTCCTGACGCGCCAATCCCGCCAATTCCGGGTTACTCTCCAGACCTTGCGCGCGAACACCTCCTTGCCGAAGCGCCAGGAGGAAAGACGCGGAACCGGGGCCGATCTCCAACAGGCGTTTGGCGCCGAGCGGAAAAGCGTATTTTTTCAAAAGGCCCAGCAAGCGGCCGTGGTCTGCAAGTCCAACGGCATAGCCGCATAATTCCGCCTGGTCTTCATCGCCAAACCGCCGGCCGGCTGCCGACACGCGTTCCAGATGGACCCGAGGTATGCGCACAGTCGCCAGCCATTCTTCTATCTGTTTCTGCTCTGGAAGGATTCGGTCAATCATTGCCAAAGATCCGCCGGGCAGAGGTTCTCGCGATTGCGCAAAAGTCTCGACCGCCGCCGGAGAACTGAAAGAAGACGGCTCTCCATCCTTGTATGTGACGATCTGCGGATTCGATAAATCTCTAAGGTAATCGCTATACGTCACGACCTCCGCCAGCGCCAGAGGATCCAGGAGGCGCTCTCCTTCTTTTTTGTGGAGAACAACCCTGCCGTCGGGATATACAAAAATGGAGATCATGGGGACCGATTGCCGCAAGGGCTCTGTGGCGATCCTGTCTTCGCCGACACCCAGATCCATGAGCCGATAGACCACCTCGTAAATAAATTCCCTCTCGTCGGAAATCTTCGTGTGGACGAACAAAAACCGCGCCTCCGGCAGCGCCGCCGTCTTTGCAAAATCTTCAATAAGCATGTCCCTGTCGAAATTATGCTGGATGGGATGCTCGCCGGCATAGCGCCTCAGGAACATAGCTGAAGGATGGGCCACGATCAAGGAAGTGCAGAGCGTGACGCGCTCGGCCCACGGGCCGTCTTTGACAAGAACAGGGAAATCGAAATAATCCATTTTATTGAACCGGGAAAAATCCACCAGGTCGCGCGTCCGCGCCGGTGAACTCACGTCCGAATCGCTGTAATCGGTGCGGACATACGCCTCCGCATAATCCCGGATGGCGGAATCGACGATGCGGAACTCCAGGTCAACGCCGTTGGCGGGAAACACGCCGTTTGTGTTGCGCATCCAAGGGAAGAACAACGGTATGATGCCGTCGGTGCCCGGCCGGCCGATATGCACGAGGTTCTCAGGCCGGGGGGCCACAGGCCCAAACCAAAAAGATCTTTGCATAATGAAACCCAGGGTGGGAATGATGTTCTCGTGAAGCCAGAACGCGGGGAAGAAAACCATAAACTCCCTGATGAACGGGACCGCCAATCCCCTGCCCCTGAATCCGGCCTCCAGGCGCATCCCCCGGATGCCGAACCGCTCTTGGCCGTCGGCAAGGCTCGGCTGGGTCAGGCCATAAATGAACCCGGCGTCCTCTCCCGCCTGGGATGAAAACCGCACCATCGGGCTAAGATTGTCGCCGGAGACCCTCATTTTAAAACGCTCTCCTACAACCTCAAAAATGTGTTTTCTGGAAGGAGAAGAAACATCAGGGTCGACCTCATACGGCGCCGTGATCATGTCAAGGAACAAGACCTCCAGGTCGTCGAAATCGCGCCTCACAAGCAGAAATTCCCTCCTGCTGTGGCATCCTTTCAGAAGGATCAAGGTCTTGCCGCGATCCAATGCCCTGCGAAGGACCCCTTTAAGCTCCCGTGCGTAATGCCCATGACGGAAGAAATGATGGCGATGGGGATCGATCTTATCACCCTCCAGAACGATGAATTTCTTTCTCATCTCTTTTTGCCGGCGCACCCTGGCGGCGATGCGGCGGACCGACGTCGTCTTGCCCGATCCCGACGGCCCGTCGACAACAATGAGGACTTCGCGGTGCCGCCGCTCCCAGAGAAAGCGAAAAACGTCGTCTTCAGAATAGGGCTGTGGCGCTGCCGGAGAAGAAAAATCTCCAGAGATGTTCCGGCTATTCGCCGCCGTCCGCGGTCTAAATAGAAGCAGCTCGGAGCGAGGAGAACCCAGCATGGAAAACGCATACATCAGGCCGCCGCGGCCGCCGCCGGCGTCAAACTCCGTATTCACATCGATCTGTTCGAGAGCCGTCCCATGCTGCAGCTCCATATAATCTTCCAACTGCCCGGATTTTTTAACACCGTGCGGTGAAAATAAACTCAAAAATGTCCCGTGGCCGTCATCCTGATCCGGCGTGTTGAACAGAACAAGATACCCGCGCGTCGAAACAAAGGGAATACTCAAAGAGACGACTTTCCTGAAATCGACATAATTCAACACATCCGAGAGCAACACGATATCGAATGCGCCTTTAAGATCCGCAAGGGGCAATGCAGCCGTCTTGCCGCCGAACAGATGGGAATGATCCGGCAGGACCAGACGATCCAGTTGTTCGGCATCGCCCTTCAGGAAAACGACGTTCCCTTCCTTGTCGATATCGCCGCGGCAGCCGATGTCCACGACCAAGACATTCATGGTGATATCATGGAAACCGCGGCCCGCAAAGATCTCGCCCTGGTGGCCGCCGATATCCAGGATCAACAAAGGCCGGCCTCTCTGCGACAGCCGAAACTTAAACAGGTGTTCCAGCAATGCCCGCATGCCCCACTTTCCGCCGGAATCAGAATAGTTCCTGTTCCCGTAAAGCTCCTCCCAGTAGTTTTTGGTTTTCGCTGACGCACTCTCGCTGAATTTATTCAATGCCGGCGAGCTTAAAGCTTCCAGCCTCTTCCATACGTTAGCGTGCAGGACTGCCTGCGTCGTCGTCACGGGTTCCCGGAATCCCGCAATGATCTCCCGGTTCCAATCGCCGATGGAAAGCGGCACCGCCGCCTCGCGCATCAGCCGGACCGCATCTATTCCTTTCATATTCTTCGCCGCCATGGCGAAAAGCAGAAGGCTGGAAAATGCAGCGGCCGTGTAGGACGTCGAGCCGTTGCGGTCGATCGCCGGCATGGCGAAATCGCCCGGCAGGGAATGTTCATGGAGTCCGTCCGCGACAGGAGTCAGGGACGCGACGGTGATGACACCCGGCACGCACCCCGGAAAAGGAGCGCGATAGACGAGCTCTTCGCTGCGGCGGTGCCCCGCGGAGACGATTACGGGAATGCCTTGCGAACGGATACGCTCCAGGAGACGGTAATGTTCGATGTCCGTTTCCAGATAAAATTCACCGCCGAAGCTCATATGCACGGCGATGCGCGCGCCGGCATATTTGCGCGTAAAATCAAAAATATTCTTCAGGGACTCTTTCAGGAGCGGCTTTTCTATGCCCATGCCGTCCCAATTTCCCACGTTGACCGCCCATGTCTCGCAGAGGGTTCCTGGTTGCGTCTCAATAATGCTGCGAACCATATCGCCGTGATAAGCGTGAAAGTTGTCGACGATAAAACAGCCGACCTTGCCCATCGAAGAAGGAAAGATCTTGAGGATATCTGCAGGGGAAAGGACGTCGCGGCCGAGCGCCGGCGACGAAGGCATCCTGTCCTCCGGGCCGTAGCGCTGAAGTATCTCATATATCGCCTTCTGGACCACCCAATACATATTCTCCTTGTTCAAGATCCTCTTGAGGACAAAATACTTCTTGATAAGGAAAATCCCCCGTTCCGTCTCGTCGATCCGTTCCGGTGCGTAACTACAATAACAGCTTTGGAAATTCTTGAGCATTCTCATGACGAGCCGCGGATTCTTCAATTCGCGCAACAGTCCTTCCAGCAATTCAAGGCCTTCCGGGGTAAAATCCCGCGTCCCCCCGGCGGGGGGTTCCGGCTGCCACGGACGACGGGGCCCTCCGATCGCCGGCGACGACAAGGGGCGGCCGGCCGCATCACCGCATGCTTCTATCCATGCGCGGAACTCTTCAAATGCTTCCGCGTTCTTCCTGTCCCATTGCGCATAAAGACGCGAAAAGGCACCGTTCATCAGCCTCACGGGAATCCGGCGTTCCCGCAGATATGCGACGATCCGGCCGCCGGCATCTGCGATCTCGCCCGGCTTAACGGCATAAGCTGCCTGGCCGGCACAAGGGGATGTCGTGAAATAATCCAGATCAACCGAAAGAACAAGGCCCTGCGGAAATACCTCCTGCGTCAAAAGCAAGGCGATGTCGCCGGATTGACGATGCAGATATCTGCCGTCGCCCAAGAGGAGATGGCCGCGTTGCGGATACAGCCAAAAGACTTTCCCGATCCAGCCCTCCTCCTTCAGTTTGCTCACCCAGTTGGCCGCCCCCGCATCCTCTGAACCCGCCAAGACATCATCGCTGTGATAATCCACCAAAAGAAGCGGCAATCCACGCGGGATCGCTCCCTCCAGGACGGCATTTTTGATATGGGTATAGCCCTGATCGTGTGTCTCAAAAACTCGTCCTGCAGCCGCCGCCATCGCCCCCTCCCCCTGTAATGAGACTTTAAGGCCAGACCTTAAAGTCTCATTAAAGAGGGGGCGGCCGGCGGCGAGGGATTCTTTGAGGCGGCGCAGTTGCTTGGAACCGAGATTTTCTGCGCCGGAACTTTGCAGGTCAACACCCGGCGCCCTTTGAGCGAGATCAGTGCGCGGCGCAACCAGTTCGCTCATCACAAGCGCCCCCCGCAACCGCGCGACAACGGCATCGCGGCGGACAACAGGAGCGCTCTTTTGCCAGACATGCCCTGCCGAGAAGATCGTCATTTCCCGGCTCATTCCATAGATTTGGCCCAACGCGACGCCGCGGCCCGGACTCTGGGGACGACGCACAAATCCCCGGCCTTCGATCATCCGGATGACAGGCACCCCGTCGCTGCCGCGATGGAAACCCGGCCCCACGTCTATCGCCGCGACCCAGATCCGCTCTCCAGAAAGCCCCGGGCGCACCACGACGATACCGTAATCGCCGCCGTGCTGCCGGACATTCTCGCTCAGGAGACGAATCGTCTCCTTGACGGGAATGCGCAGGCCATCCGCAGACTCCGGCAGCCGTCTCCATGCCGATCCGATCGCCAAACACAGGCTATGTTCGGAACCGGACACAACGATATCGCCGACGGATTGCAGACGCTCCATCTCTTTCAGGAAGGTCTCGCACGCCGCATAATCATGCGGATCGGCCAGATGGCGCAATCTCCAAAGATGGAGGACGTCGCCGAGAAAATCCTGCCTTGCGGCCGTCGGCGATGCCGGTGAAGAAAAAACGCCCGGCTCGTGAATAACGCCTGCGGGATCATTCGACAAACTTTCCTTGAGCGTCTCGACGAGCATCCATATCTGGATAAACTCCAGATAAAAATTGTCCATGCAGATATCCTGGAATGTCATGACGCGTGAAGAATCGGACCAATAAAGGCGGTACACGTGCGGGAACCGCGCCTTCAGATCTCTTCTTAAATTGATGACCGGCGATATCCTTCCCAACCCCGTCTGGTCGGCGGTGTAATCCACGACGGCTTCCGTCAGCCAGCCGGCCGGATCAACGACGGGAATGGACAGATGAAAATGATCGCGCAGACCGCTCCAGCGCACGGAGACATCGAACGCCTCGGCGGTCATGGCCTCGGCCACCAGATAAGCAAAACACCCGCACCCCGTCGGATAAGAAGGGTTCTCCTCATGGTAATAGGCCTCCTGGAAATACCTGTGGCGCGACGCAAAAGAAATAACCTCTCCCAGCGTTGCGAGCCGGGCCGGCGAACTCAGTGCCGCAGGAACCTTCGGGGCCGGGACGGCAGAGGCCTTCTCCAGGACGGCGAAGCTCGTGGCCATCTCGCCATCCACGACGCTGAAATAAGGGATCCTTATGCGATCGATGAGAACAAAACCGTTGTCCTTCAGGAAAGAACACAGGCCGTCCAATTGATACTGATAGATGACGACGAGCGCTCCAGCCGGCGCCTCGCGGACGAGCTTGCCGCCCAATCTTTCGGCATCGGCCGTTTTCGCATAGATGAAATAAAAATCGAAGCCGCTGAAATCCACATCAAAGAAGTTTTCTTTCTTGAACGAAACCCTGTCTTCGCTGCCGAAGTCACGGCGGATCTTCTCGCTGAAAACAGACAACTCGTCATCCAGTTCATAACCTGTCACACTTTCAAAGCTCTTTTCCGCGGCCAGGGCCATGACGAGCCGGCCGTCGCCGCTCCCCAAGTCTGCGGCACGGCGCACGCCCCTGAAATACGGCTGTGCCGGCAGGCGTCTCACCAGCTTTTTGACGTCGGCAAAATACACCGGGGCAAAAAGTCCGCAGTCCGTCTCTCTGGCGTCAGGCGTCACATTGTCTTCGTAGTAGCGTTCCAGTCTCCTCAGGGTTAATTTTTGAGCCGCCGGCGAGCTGAGAGACTTAAGCCTGCTTTCTTCCCAAAGACGGCACACGGCCGCGACGACATCATCCGGATCCTTTGAAACAATAACGTCAACATACTGCAAAATCTCAGCCACTCTGGCTTGGTCCCGGCTATTCTGCGGACGCAATACGGCATCGTTGTCCGTTTGCATCACAATGAACAGGCCGGGTTTCAACTGCTTAATATTTGCGGCCAATTGATACCCATCCATTCCCGGCATGTCCAGGTCTGTAACGAGCACGTCGACGTCCTGCTGGACAAGTCTTCCCATGGCGGCTATGCCGTCTTCAGCCTTTTCAACCACGGCTCCGTCAATCTCGGACAGAAAATAAATCAAAATCTCGAGCACTTGGGGACGATCCTCAGCCGCCAAAATGCGCGGACCGGCGGTTGCCGCCGAGCTGACGTCTTCCCAAAAATCTCCGGTTTCAACACGGCGCTGTTCCATGTCCGCCCTGATGGACGCAATGTCCGAGCGGGACAAAGCACAAGACGCCTGGTTCATCACGCCGGGCAAGAACATGACGTCGGCCTCCCGTTGATGCGCAAGGACCTTGACATAGAGATAACCGAAAAATCCCTTGTCTCTCGGCGGCAAAACGTCGAATTTTTTCATTTTCAACATCGCGGCGACCTTCTTGTCCTGGCCAGGCTTGGCCTTGACCAGGAGCCATCGCGTGCCGTTCGTCCCGGAACCCTGGTCCTGCGCGGAATTTTGAGCCGCAGACGAAACGGGACCATCCCCGTGAGACGGCTTCGGTTGCGGGCCATCCAGCAAACCCGATGCCTTGGCCTGGTAAACATGCTGCCAGAACTCATCCCATTTATAAGCGAGGAGCTGCCGGCGCTGACCGTCTTCAAAAATAAACGGGACCTTCGCCAAAACCAACAACGCCAAACCTAACGGTTTATGCATGGCCGTCCAATCCATGAAAGATTGCGGACCGGCGCTCCCTTGAGACAGGGCCCTGCCGGAGATCATCTGTTTGCGATAGACAATGCAGTTGGCTGCGTAGACCTCGAAGGAATGTTCCCCGACCTCAAGCGCAAGATGATCGTCATGGATCCCCAGGACGACGGAGACAAAAAACTCCAGGGGCCTGTCACCGAAACCGCAGAGGTTTTCCGGGAACAGAACAAACAGGGCCTCGCGCACCATCCGTAAGAAATCATATGCGGCGGTGTCCTGGTGTAACACCATCTGCCTGTCGTTGAAGATTTCCGCCACCTTGCCTTGGGTGTCCGGCGTAAAGACCGTCGCCATCTTGCGCTCCCTTTCGCCGACCCGCAGGCAATTCCTTGCAAAATCCATATCGACGTAATAATCGTAATAAACGGCGGACGATACGGCCGGGCAGGAGGCACGTCGTGACGGCATCCCGAGGAGAGTCGAAGGACTCGAGAGGTCTCGAGACGCCAGCTTGTTCGACGTATCCTGGGGCCTTTCTTGACGGAGCCGCCGTCTGTTTAAGACGTCGATCATGCCCTGGTAAAATGAAAGGGGTTGCCGATATAACTTGGCGGCGTCCCGGCCTGAAAGCAAGCCGTCAGCATTGCGCCGCGCGAGGTTTTCTGCGGCATAGCTTTCATAAGCCAGAGGATTGATGCGGCCGGCCGCATCAAGAAAATCTGACGACAGCCCGGCCAGAACAACTTCCCGACGGAACAAATCAAGTGCCTCTGCAAAGTAATCGATAAAGGAAGCATCAATGTCAATCTCATAAAGCGGCAGAATCAATTTCGGGACGAAAGTATCCAAGGTTTCAAAAAACATCTTGCGCTCGAAGACATAACTATGTTCTCCGGCCCCGATCGCCATCGTCCGTATATTATGGATACGGTCGGCTATCTTCAGCAGCAACGCGATCCAGACTCCCTTCTGGCTCTCTCTGTTCCACATGCCATCTGACACCATCGCGGTGACCGTAGCCATCAAACGACCCAGATAGACCGTATCCGATTCGGCTTTTCCGGCGCGCCGCTGTTTCGTCACCAGCCAGACGATAAAGGCCGCCTCGATACCGAACATCCTCTGCATGGCGCCGTAACCGATACGATCGTCCTCCATATGATCATGCAGAAATGCCGCACGGACTGCCAAAAGAGCCAGAGGATGGCGAACAAAACCGAATTCCTTCAGAAGAATGCGGGCGACTTCGACAGGATGCATCATATAGGGCGTCTTCCGATCCCGACGGGCCTCGCTCAGATGGGCCGCCGCGACCGCCTCCAGGGCCGCAAATAATCCAGGCCCTTGTTTCTCGACATTCAAACCGACATCCCGAATAAACTGCCACAGGATCTTCTTAACAAGGGAGCCGAGCGACAGATTCAACGATCGGCAATCCAGATGTCTCTGGAGATTTTCAAGAAAATCTTCAAGATGATGCTGCAGGATATGCGGCATGTGAATTTCCAAAATATAATGTGTTGTATCCGCCGCCTCTTGGGCGACGGGCGTCAAAAACGAAGCGATGTTGCAGCCATATTCAGCCAGAAGTTTGACGGTCGAGCGAAGATCCGGAGAGAAACGGGCCAGATCAAACTCAAGAAGCCAGGCATTTTCGCGTACCTGTTGCTGCCGGATATCCTCCACGTCGGCGATAGCATTCAGGCGATCCAAAAGGCTCCCCGCCCTGCCATTCTCCAAATGCTCTACTCCCAGCGTCAATTCATAGCCGCCGCTGCCATTGCGGGACATTTGTTGCCAGACACAATACGCATCCAGATCATAAATGATCTCAAGGATGTCGGCCAGAAGGCCGGGGCGGTCATGGACAAAGTCAACTCGGACCATGTGCACGCTGTGACCGTAAAGATCTTCCGTCTTCTGGATGAAGGCGCGGATGAACGCCTCCTCTCGATCGGACCGAGACCAATTGACAGCAGGCGAGCTTTCTTCGTCCGAAGGTCCCTGATCCATGATGGCGCCGTCTGCGTGACGCCTAGCGGCCCTGTTAGCCACTGCCGTAAATAAGGGGTCATAAACGGCGTATATTTTTTGGATATCTTGGTCCGTGCCGACAAAGGAGCGGACCCCCGGCGAAGAAATGTCTTCATCTTTGTCTTGTGTGCCGCCGGCGAAACGCAGACCGGGCTCCAGGAGTTCCAATGCCTCATCGACGGAATCCACGACCTGCAGGAGTCCTGCATCTTCTTCTTTGATGAGGGCCGCCCCACGATAAGCCAAGGCCTGGTGCACAAACGTCTCCTTGATCGGCTTCCAGAAACTTCTTCCAACGAGCACCAGCGGGCGGCGCGGCATCTTGTGCGTTTGCATGAGGGCCACGATATCGAAAAGGCGGTTCATGGTCACGAGGCCGCCGGGAAGAAAAACAAAATCCCTTGTGTTCTCGGCGATCATCACATGATGGTTGGAAATATGGCGGCTCAGGATCACGTGTTCTTCCCTGGGCATCGGCCCATCGAGGGAAACATATAACGTCGCCTGCAAGAGGTCGAAATGCGGTCTGGCGCCCTTGGCCAGATACCTGGCTAAAAACTGACTGCCGGAACCGATACGCACAGGAACGCCTCTATGAGTGATCTGCCAGGCAAGCTCCTGGGCGACGGTCAATTCTTTGGCGCTTGCCGCCCGGGGATGGCCGATGAACGTCACGCTGGGCAACCACGCGTTCAACTTCGCCAAATCTGAGGCGATCTCGACGTTGGCCTCTTGCGTGCGTTTGGGATTCACATGATAAGGCGGCATGGCATGCCGTCGGATATGAGCCAGCGCCGTGCGCGGCGCATCCGTCACAAAAGGCATAAAAGGAATTTCCGATATAAGGCCGTGATCTTCCCAGCTTTGCCAGAAGGCCCTCATGATCGGTTTCCAATAGGAAGAACCGATGAGGACAAGGGCCCCTTTTCTCGCCCAGACCTCGAAAAACTCGTCCATGGTCCCAAAACCGCCCGGGAAAACGCCGATGCCGATGCTGTTATTGAAAAGCCCCATTTTGCGCGTGATGAGATGGTTAAACTCGTAGTTTTCTTCTACGAATGCCGACGTTTTTTGTTCAAAATGGATCTTGTCCGGATCGAAATAGATGCGGATGCCTTGGGTCGTGTTCCATCTCGACCGAGGGTCTCCTGCGAGCCTTCTGGCATCCACATACCCCCTCAAAGGCTCTTCCATCATGGACGGCCCCGCCCCTGTGCGCAACGGCAGCCCCGCTTCATAGACCTCCCGGCCGAACAAACAGGCTTTCTGGCACATCGCATCAGCCGCCGGAATACGGGCGCTGCCGAACACAACGACTGCCGCAGGCCATCGCCTGTGGATCGCGTCAATGCGCAGACGTTCCTCTTGCAAATCCCCGGCCAACTCCTCCGCCGGCATGGAGAAATATCCCGATGGGCTGCTGAAATCAACAAAGCTTTCCGTGCCGGAATGAAAATCTCTTATGCGGGCCGGAGAAGAAAACTCTGCGGCAGCGAGTTGTTCTATCAACTCTGCGGCACGTTCCTGATATAAGCGGATGTCGCGATGGCGCAGCTGGCGCAAGATAAGGTAATACATCTGCGGAAGGAATTTGGGATGCTCTTCCAAGGCGATGGCCATCTGTTTAAAAAGGGTGCGGAACCGGCGGGGCGCAGAGAACATCTCCGTCTGCTCATCCAGCCTGCTGTACAAATCGCGGAGCCTCGCCAGACGGCGCGCCTGTTCATCTCCGAGCCGGCGGCCGACAAAACTCTGTATGGCCAGATCGGCCGTCGCCTGAAAAACCAGCACCTCCCAGAAGAACGGCCGGCCGGACGACAACACGTTCATGTAGAGGATGTTGGCAAGATTATCCTGCCCGCTGACGACCGTCGGCAGATCGTCGCTATAAAGGAAGAACTCGTTAAAAAGCTTGCGAGGCACGGAATAGTCCATGATGACGGTGACATTGTTGCCCTGCGACGTGCGCACAACCTCCAGGGAAGGATCGCGGTTGCCGAACACAAAAAGGTTGTAATCACGGGCTTGGGCCAGCCGCGAGATCTCGTCATGGACGCTCTTGTCCTTGCGGCCGCACATGATAAAGAACGTCGTCTCTCTGCCGCGATAAGAAACGTCTTTGGCGCGGGCGCGCTCGAAGATATCAAAATACCTGTTCACGCTCTGGCCCTCGTGGACATACAGGAAGCCCCACTCGGAAGCGATCGTTCTCTCGAGGTCTTTCTGGCCCAAGGCCTCATCCAAAACCTGCCAGCGCGGAAACTTCTGGATGATCCTGCGGCGCTCCCGGCGGATGCGTTCGTCAATGCGGGGATACTTCTTCGAATAAATGTCCTTGGAAACCGGGGAAACAGGGGGCGCGCCGACTTCGTCCGGACCAAAACCGAGATGCGCCTCGCCGTTTTCCAGGGGCTTCTGGATATTGGCATCGAAACCGAGCTCGTAAACATAAACATGGTATCTGACCTTGCCGCCGTAGCGCGACAAATTGTAATTCGAGATCTCCTTGATCTCTCCGCCCAAGGCATAGACGATTGAGACGTCGTTCTCCCCGACGATATCTCCCTGGATCGCCGCCCAGGCAGAATCCTTGATCCAGGTGCCGCGTTTTTCTTCGCCGTAAATGCGGCTCTTGCTCCCCGAAGCGTTGATCACCTCGACGCCCTCGATCTCTTGGCGCGCGAGGCCGGGATCGAGTCCTTTAAGGATCTTCGTCTCGGCGGCCAGCAGAAAATCGTCCACCTGGTGGAAGATCAAGCGGATCTTCTTATCGGGGAATACCGTGGTAAATATTTGAGCGGCGTTGGCGACAAAAACCACATCCCCCAGTCCGGCCATCCTTTGATGCAGGATGACGTTGACAGCCCCGAAATCATCGGGAAGGTAAAAGAGATAAGGCGCGACGTATTGGATATGCCTCAAGGTATCTTTAAATTCCCAGCCCAGGTCCCTTTGCACGGCCCGCAGGATCTCCACCGTCCGGCCTGCTTTTAAGGCCGGCAAAAACAACTTCAATGTTTTGTCTTTCCTGGCTGCGCCATAGGCCTCGCCGGAGACAACCACAAGAATCTGATCCACCTCCTTTATGCGGGGATGATGCAAGATGATATTGACGGCCCTTAAAGTTTCATACAACGGCATGAGGATCCTGGCTGCCTTGTCTGTATCAATATCGGGACTGCCTGTCACGGGAATAGATATTTCCACGCTCCAACTCGCAGGGCTCGCCGGCGAAGACCCAAAAGCGCCATCCTTTAAAACACTGAAGGCCTTATAGAGGGCGCTGATATCTCCGTCTCCGGCTGTTGCGGCAAGATCATAATCTGCCATCGCGGCTTCCAGGAGTTCCTTGAGGAACTTATCTCGCTGTTCTTGCGGGACCTGCTTGCTGAAAATTACCTTTTCGGAAAGGTATCGGGCCAAGAGGCGCAAAAGATTCTTGTGATCGTTGCGGCGCAGGATAGGAATGAGCGTGCCGAAATGCCTGACTTTCAGGACAAACAGAATGCTGTCAGCGGCGCGGAAAGCAGAAGAACGTTCGGAGATAAAGACGGTCTTATAGAGGCGGGCGTGCCAGTAGCGGGACATTTGAGGATGTTCAGGCGAGCCGCGCAGCATCTGATGGTCTTTTGACCAGCTCAAAAAGACCTTTTCAAACACCGCATCCACGTCCTTGTAACCTTTGACCTGCCCCAGGCAAACCGCAAGCCAGAGGGACTGATAGGCGGCCATAAAATGGTTTGTGAAACGGCCTTCCTTGACGATCTCGGCGAGGTAGCCGATGTTCTCCGCTGCTTTCTGCTGTTGCAGGATTCCGGACGCAGCCGCATCTTTCCCCGCGGCTGCGGCCTTGGCGCGGCGGCTGATAATATCGCCGAGAATTTCCTCTGTGCGCACGATAACATTCCTGGCGCCGACAAAATCAGGCTCCCATAAATATGGAAGGTGGATCAACTTCGCCATTTCAACGCGGGCCTGCGCAACATTCCCGGCGGCCACAAGCGCCCTGAGGCGGCTTGCGGCTCCAGCGACCTTTTCAAAACGAGCCTCGCCAAGTTCCCGCAGGCGCAGGCGCAACTGCTGGAGGTGCGCCATTTCCGCGTCGATAGCCGCAAGCCGCAAATCCATACAACTCCCGGCCATGCCGACGGCTTCCCTGGCGGGTCTCAAACGGCCCACCTGGATCAACTTTGCGGCCAGATCAACTTCCTGACGGGTTTGTTTCTTTTCTTCCACGCGCACGCCCTTCAAGGACTCGGCGATGGCAGCGAGGGTTTTCAAAATTTCTGCGGAAGACTGTTCTTTTTCAAGCTCATGCTCAATATCGGCCAGGGCTTTACGTTGTCCCCTGATCTTCAACGACTCTGCGGCAAGAGACTCAAACACCTGGTCGAAAATACGGTGCCAGCGATACAGGGTACGGCGTTCCGGCTTTTGCTCAAGCACTGCGACGCCTTCTTTCTCAACAAACCTGCCCAGGAGAACCGTCACCTTGCCGTCACGCCCCTCCTCGATCTTCTGCCGGGATTTGATCCTCTCCAGCCGTTCGGCCAAAAGCTCGCGGCGCTGTCTGGCGCCATCATGCGCAAGACCGGCCAAAATCCACGTCGCGGCCATCTCGTTGCCTGCTTCGATGAATCCAATGATCTCTTCGGCCCGCGCGATGCCGCCGGTGCGCAGCGAACGCTTGAGGGCGCCGAGGCGGCGGCTGACATCTTGCGCCTCATAACGCTCATAAGCCAGCTCAAGCGTCCTGGACAAAAGACGCCTCGCCTCCATGTGCCTCGCCTGCGCTCTGGCCTCCGCCGGCAGGATGGTCTGCCGGTACGGCGAAGATTTTGCCGGCGAACTGATATCTTGTACCTCATCAACATCAAGATCGTCCTCGTCCACCGGATCTTTCTTGAACGCCTTGCGGCCGCGGCCTTTCCTGGCATAAGACGCGCCGTTAAACGCATTGAAATGCCCGCCCTTCCTCCTCGTCTTGTCGAGCTCTTCTGCCAGCCTTTCCTTTAACGGCGCAAGCGCTTCATCCAGCTCTTTTATTCCAACCCTGAATTCAACATAGGTATGAACAAAAACCGGCATATCTTCATACAATGTCCGCGTCTCTGACTTGACAACCAGCCCGCCATCCATACCCCGAAGCCGGAAATCCCTGTTGATGTCGGCCAGTTTGCCGGAGCTCGCCGCCTCGCTCAAGCCGGACACCCCGTGGGCCCTCAGGATGGCAAAAGCCTCATCCAATCCGACGGATCGCACAAACGGCCTGGCCTTTGCCTCTATGTTCCGGACATACGCCTCCAGCTCAGCCGCCTCCATATTTTTCCAGGCCCCTGCGGCGAGCTCCTTTTGGGCCTCTGCCAAAAACTGCCTTCTTGCCTCTTTCTTGGGCCCTTCCTCGGCGCGCAGCGCCTCAAGGACCTCAGACCAGGAAGAAAAACCGATCTCTTTTTTGTGCCTCCTGAAATAAGCGTAATGGTTGAGCTTGACGGTGTCCGACGTCGCTTTTTCTTTCATCTCCAGCGCCAGACCCTCAAGGAATTCAGGGCGCGTCTTCTTCCTGAAAATAGGATCGAGCCCAAGCGCCTCGACGACATCGTTCCACTCCCTGAAGCCCATCTCTGCGCGCTTCTGTTCATCCAGGAAAAGGTTGTAGATCCAAGGATTGGTCTTATGGAGCACCCTTGTCGACGACCTTCCGGCCCCGGCGAGCGCCTCTTGGATATCGCGCAGGAACAATTGCCGCGTGTAAGCCGCCCTGACCGCATCGCCCCACTTTTCAAAACCCCACGCATCCTTGTTCTTGAGAAAGGCCGTATAGAGACCGGAATATTTTTTCTCGATGACGGTCGAGCTGTGGTCGCGCAGCTCAAAAATAATCGTCTCCAGTTCAGAAAGGAAAGACGCCCTGTCATAGCTTCTTCGCAGCGGTTTGTAGCCGAATTTCTCGGCCACCGCCTGCCAATCCTTACATCCCCACCACTCCTGCCTGTGCTTGACAACAGCGCGATAAACACGGCCGTATCGCGGATCGTTCTGGAGCTTCTCGCTGGAAATCCCCATTTCCTCAAATGCCTGCGTCAGGAGTTCCTTAGCTTTTTCTTTGGTCCACCGTGTTACCGACGGACTGCTGACCTGTTCTAATATCTCCACCATCGCCTCTGTGGTGCCATAGAACCTGACGGTGATGCCCTGGGGAGAAACCGTCTGGGGCTTTCCTTCATCGGAAGAGGAAACCCCGCCCTTTCCGGGCTGCGGCCTGAAGGATACGCCGTCCCATGTCATGTCCCAGGCGGCGCCCTGCGGCATGCCGGCATCCAGCCTTTGCAAAAGGTCTTCTGCGTATTGACGCTTCAAGGCAAGCGCCTGCCGGTGAGACCCGTTAAAATCTTCGGGGCCGATATAAACAAGGTCCAACGGGACTATGATCTCGGCCTTGACGCCGTACAGGGCCGCCACTTTCGCCGTTGCGACCAGCGACGTGTCGATGCAGGCATCCAGATGGCCGCCGGCATATATGATCCTCTGAACAGGCTGATTGTCAAAAACAGCGTGCTCAAAGCTGACGGTCTTTAAGAGGCCTTTGCCGCTCAACTTCTCTGTGAGTGCGGCGAAGGTATTTTCCCATGCGGCCGGGAAGGCGATCTTAACTACCTGAATCGGCACGGCACGGCCCACAGCCGGCGAGCTGCCGTCCTCTTCTTCATCCTCGAAGAAACCCCATCTCATTCCCCTGATTCTGTATTTGTAATAGTCGTCGTTCTCCCGGTGCGTCCCCAAGAAATCCACCTTGATGCCCGGAAGGATCTGTTCGGATTCCATGCGCGCATAAAAATCCTGGATGGGCTTGTTGTCTTTGTGGAGCATACCGAAAACATGGTTGACTCCCCGGCCCTTGAGGTCTTTTAAGGCCTGGCGCATGATCTCCCAGGCAAGATGCTGGCGCCTGTATTCTTCCCTCACGGCCAGATAATCCAATTCATGATCGTCATAAAAACAATAACCCAGCATGCGGCGGCCGATGGAAGCAAATGTCAAATACCTGCCGATACCCTGGCTCTTGAAGAAATGATATTGCAGGACATCGTCAAACTCCGCATACCAGTTGCCTTCATGTCCGTTGATGGTCTTATTGATCTCCGCCATCGAGGCGTGCAAAGTTCTGCGTCTGGATTCGCTTCTGATGCTTCCCAGGTGGACCACATCTATCTCAATGCCCTTAGACGCCAAAGAAGGGCTGGAAAAACTGGTTAAAACATACCCTTCCTTCCAGTTTTGACGTCCTGAATCTAGCCTCGGCCCTGGCCGTAGGCCGAGGCCAGGGCCAGGGACAAGGCCGCATGAAGGGCTGGAAAACCTATCCTCTAATGAGACTTTAAGGTCTGGCCTTAAAGTCTCATTAACCGTGGATCCAGAAACAGCCCTCAGGTCCTCAATCGCTTCTTTTAGTTCATAAATACTTTTTACAACCCGGACGCTACCATTCCACGGCTGGTCCGTCTTGATACCCTGCGGATGGATATGAACGGCAGACGCCCCAAGCTCGAGGGCCGGCTCAATGTCTGTCTTGATGCTGTCGCCGACAACGATACAACGCCCCGGTCGTGTCTTGAGCACCTCTTTAATCACATGCCTCAACAACCCCGGGTCGGGTTTTCTTGTCCGATGCTCAGATGTGCAGAAAATATCCTGACGATCGAAGTATGCGGCGATCCCCAAGGCCCCGAGGATCGCTTCCGACTGGGCCCGGTTATTATTGGTCCAGAGCGCGAACCGGTATTCAAACGACAAATCTTTAAGGATGCGGGCCAGGTCAAAATCAGGCTTCAGGTAATCGCTGGGCCTCACATGCGTATCTTTCCATTCTTCCCAGGCGGCGAGCGTCACCCCGAGTTCTTTTAAAACCCTCGACTTCGAGACAAGATTGCCGTCCTGCTTTGCGGAAAGCGCCTTCTCTGTGGCGGAAAACAGAGAGGCGGCCGCGGCGATCCCGGCTTCGGCATCGAGACGGCTGTCGATCTGAGGGCTCAAAGAAGCGATGCAGGCGAGCCTTTCGGCCGCATACGCCTCGGCCAAGGGCGAATCGTGCGGATAGAGCGTGTCGTCGGCATCGAAGATCAGCCATCGGCGCGCCGCGGCCGCCGGCGAACTCAAAGGAGATCCGGAAGGATCCCGCCCGAACCAATCGTGAACGGCCTTGTTCCTCTCCGTGCGATAAATACCGACGAGCGGATTGGCGGAAGGCTGGAGGAAAAGACAGGCCTCTCTTCCGGCTCCATCAAAAGAAACCGCCCGGGCGGCGCCGTCCTGTATTTTCCTGGAGAGGAAGGCGTGGGCCCTTTGCGTCACAAAAATGCCTGCGCCGCGCGAAAAGGCCTGTCCGAATGTGGAAACGGGCCCTTCTGCCAGTAAGCGCTGCGGGACCACGTAATACAGACCCCATATCCCTCTGACGAATAAATCAAACAAACAAGGGCCCAGGCACTTCTTTTTCGCCGGGAACGTCTTGCAGATCTTCGCCCTGTCGCCGCCGTACATCGTGCAGGAAGAGACAAGCGTCAAACCCATCCTTGCGGAATAATCCAGGATGATCTGAAGGGCGCGGCACGGATAGCCGGCGACCAGATAGTCTTCGCTGCCAGGCTTATTGCGATGGTCCGGCTTGAGGATCCCCATGGCAAAATTGTCCCTGAGGAAAGGCCCTTCGCCGCCATCGCGTTCCATCAAGGCCTCTGCGATCCCTTCAGGGACTATCGCTTCCTTGAAATAACAACAGGCACCGTCAATGCACGTAAATCTCCTGCCCGGCATGCTTCTGAACGTTACGTCGATGTCCTGCGCCGCCGATGAAACAGGAGCAACGCCGCCCCCCGAGGCCAGAATGCGTTCGACAAGGAGCCGGGCATAAGGAACAGCCGTTTTCTGATCGATGAACTCCGGGCTGGTGGCGATCGTGACGAGCGAAGCGCGGCCGGCCATCGCGGTAAAGGCGTCCAGATGGGAAACAGCTTCTTGCGCAGCCAGGCCCGCAAGGACGTCTATATCGATATCCAAGAGGTCGAAAGAAATATTTTCGACGGCGGCCTTTTCTACCTCCAGGCCTTTGTATTTTCCGTCGACAAAAACCATGCGCACGGCGCGGTAATCGTTGAGGTTGTATAACCAATGCCACGATGCGATCAAGCCCCTCTGCACGAGCGACGCAATAAAACCTTCGATACCGGCCGCATTCATGGCAAAATCATCCGCTTCTGCAAGGCTGGCGGACATATGGTCGAACGGCTCTATCCTGCGGCCGGCCTGGAACATCTGCGCATCTGCGTGGCCGTCGATATGCAATAGGCGGTGACTGATCCGCAAAAGCCCTTCCTTGAACATGAGCCACCAGAAAGCATACACATGCGCGTGATCATCAGTGACGAAGACGACCCGGCCGTCTCCCAAACGAATCACGACATGACGATGCAAACCCATGACCGTGCCGGATCGCTCATGCACATTTTCTTCAATGTCGCAAAGCGAGCCGTTGAGCTTCCAAGACAGCAGCACCTGATCCTGCCCGATAGATGCCGAGGAAACCTCGCTATGGGCAAGATTAACGGGACATTCCTGCCCGGGCCGCAAATGCGCCATGCCGGCCGGAGAAGAAAGACCGTTCGATGCGCCGTCATCGAAATCTTTCATGAACGGAAGCTCCAGCTGCCGGCTCAGGTGTTCGCCGAAAACCGTCACACGGTTACGGCCGCGGCTCTTGGAGACATAGACCGCCTGGTCGGCGGCCTTCAGGACGTCAAGGACCGTCGCTCCATCCTCAGGATATGCCGCTACGCCGATGCTAAGACTGACGTGGCGGCGGGTCCCTGTCTTGGGGTGCGCAAAGGAAATCTCGCGGGCGGCCGCGAGGATCTTCTGGGCCACCTTGCGGCCGACCTCCGCATTGGCGCGCTTGAGGATAACGGTAAACTCGTCGTCGCCGTAACGAGCCACGACATCATCGGAACGGACGACATCCACAAGGACCCTCGACACGGCCAAGATCACCTTATCGGCCGCAGCATGGCCGAACTCCGTATTCCACTCTTTAAGATGGTCCAAATCGATCATCAAGAGAGCCGCCTCGTCGTCTTTTCTGAAATGCCGCCCCGGCATGTCGGCTTGCGATATCTTCATGTCCAGATAACGGCGGTTATAGAGAACGCCTGTCATGCCGTCGCGATACGCCATATGCATCAACTGATTGCGGTAGACATAAAGGAGAGCGCTCAAAACCCCCACCAGGACGATGACCAGCAAATCCCTGGCCGGCAACTCAACGGAAACGATGAACGATTTGACGGCTGTGAACAGCTTTGAGCTCCTTAACCCCGCATCAGCCAAAACCACAAACTCGCGCAGGCCTGCGTAAATTTCCTGCGGACTCGGCAACGAAGGTGAAGATAACGACGATGCAATAGCCTCGTCCGCAGGAATATGTCTCGAATCTGAGACTTTAAGGCCGGACCTTAACGTCTCATTATTTTCGGCAGGGGAACTCTCGCTTTCCTCGGAAGCCATCTCGAGATCTTCCAGCTCCGCGATCTTGCCGCCGGCGGCAAAAACGGAAAATCCTCCGTCGCGGCGCATGACAACCTGGATGTCCGTATTCGCCCGCGGCGTGCCGAGGTTATAGCGCCTGCCTTCATAACCGAAGCGCCCCTTGTCGTCTGTGCGTCGATCAAGCGGTACAAGGACCCAGAAGAAATCACGGGCTGCGTGATACAACGCCACCGGCCGGCCATCGCGGTAAACCCTGAAGCCCTTCTCCCATCCGCCGCGGGCAGAACTCAGCTCCAGGGACATATTCCCAAAGACGACGCCGAGATTGAAACGTCTCCCCTCGTGACTGAAGCGCCCCTTGTCGTCTGCACGGCGGACCAATGAAAAATACGTTACAAACCGGTCTATAGAGGCATCATAACGCGCCACGCGCTGACCGCCGCAGGAAACGTCAAATCCCATCTGCCACTTATCCTCCAAAGGAGACAAAACCAGCGCTGAACCGGCAAAGGACATGCCTAAATTAAAACGCTTCCGGCCGTAAGCAAACCGGCCCTTGTCGTCCGCCGTGCGCGGAAGAGACAGAAGCCGACAAGTCTCCGTTAAAGGATACAACTTTGCGATCAAGACACCGGCGTCAAAAACATGGACAAGGTCTTCGCCGATCTTCTCGGCGCTGAGCGTCTTGTGCGCAAAACGGGTGCTTACGTTGTAGCGTACGCCCTTAAAGACGAACCTCCCCTTGTCGTCGGTGCGCACAAGGGACGCCGGTGCCGCAGGCGAAGAAACCGATATCGGCCGCAGAGAAAGGACCTGGATTTCCTTGGCAGAAAGCCCGACCGTCATGCCGTCGCGCTCGAGGGTCTCGCGGCTGACGACCGGATAATGCGCACCGCTGAATGTGTCGACCACTTCATACTGTTCGACACCGGGGACCAAAAATTCGCTCACGTCGATTCTGGCCCACGCCTTGCCTTCGGCGCCGGACGGACCGATCCTCGCCGCAACCAGAACTTTTTCATCACCGTATGTCCTGACATAAACAACGACCTCGGGGTGCCCGCCGCCCGCCATGGGGAACGCCGCATAAGCCGCCCCGTGCCTCAAAATAGGTTGATTGGCGAAGCCGGCGATACGACGGAAATACTCCCGCATCGACTCATCCACAGATCCCCAATCGATGGACGAGATCCGACAGCTGCGATAGGAATAGCCGAGGACGGCCTCCAGTTGGCCGTTAAATAATATGAATGGCCCCGGCAGCGTCGACATCAGGAGCGCAAAATACCTGATCTTGTCGGCATCGAGGGTACGCAGCTTCTCCATGCCGTTCGAAAGATCCATATGTTCGGGGTCGCGGATATCGTGATTGTCAAAAGCATGCACTGCCGGGTTCATGAAGGAACAGAAGAGGCGGTATTCAAGATACCCCTTAAAATCCCATGGCGACTTCCAACCTTGCAGGACGTCGAACAGCTTCGTGCTTATCTCGATGTCCATCGTGAAATCGATACCGCAGGCCTCCAGCGTGATGCGGTCTGCGGCCGATCCGAGGGACTCCGCCAAAAAGACAGCATCCGGATAATCGCGGCGCAGGTCGGAGATAAGCAAGGCCCAGAACTCCTGCGGGAACATGCGGTCCACCTCCGCTTCCCGGCCCTGATACCAGTTATGTTTCATGCGCGCCTTCAATAAGCCGAGGGGCGCATCAAGGCGCAGACCGCCGAAACCGAGGCTTAACTTGTAACGGGCCGTGCGCAAAAGATAGGCGACCACTTCCGGATTCAGGAAGTCGAACTGGGCGCAGCTGGCCCAGCCCCATGCCCAGCGCAAATCTGTGGCATCCACCAATTGACCGTTTTCCCAGATGAACCAATCCGGGTGTTCGCTCACCAACGGGCTGTTTTTGGAGACGTGGTTGGCGATATAACAATCCAAGACAACGATTCCCAACCTCTTGGCTTCAGCCAGAAATTCTTGAAGTTCTTCCAGCGTGCCATAGGACGGCTCCACCTTCACGGGATCCAGGATGGCAAAAGGCTCGTTGCCGCCAACATTCTGCCAGGCGCCCATCAACCAGATCGTCTTGATGCCGGCCGCGGCAAGCCTGGGCAGTCCCTGCTTTGTGATATATTCAATGCGGCTTCCGGGTTCATCCTGGGGTTTAAAATCTTTGACGACGACCTGGTACCAGATGCCGGCCTCCGCCTCTTTGGAAACCCTGGAGATATGGGTGCCCTGGAGGTATTCAAAAAGCGTGGAGACGGAATCGATGGCCGCGGCGACGCTCCAGGCCTGGGCCGGACAACCTTTCCTGTTCCAATGCCACGGTTTTTCACAAGAGCCGTTGAGGATCTCGGGGACGGAATGAAGTGTCGTATCATCGTTCAAAAAGGCCTCGAGGGAATCGAACCAGCCGGCCTCCTCCAGGATACGCCGCGTCTCTTCCTGCCCGACGGCATACGCAGAAGCCTGGACAAACCCCATCATGAGCCACGGCCAGATCGTCCCCTGATGATAAGAATGGATGTAATCTTCATCGCGGTGTTCGCTCCTGTAGGCAGGGTCTTTAGGGGAAAGCGTGCGCAAGCCGAAAGGCGTCAATAACTCGTTCCTCACAGTCTGGAGGGCCAGGCGCGCTTTGTCTTTGCCCAACAGATGCAAACCAAACACCTGGTTGGGCCTGACCTGTGCGGCCTGGAGAGGATCGCCGTCGATGACATCATAGAGACACTGACTTTCGGCATTCCAGAACTTCTGGAAGCTCTGATGCACCCGGCCGGCGAGAGCGCGATACGAGCCGGATTTCTGCACATCCCCTCTCTCTTTGAGGATATCCGCCATCATCACCAGCGCATCATGCCACAAGGCGTTGATCTCAACGGCCTTGCCATGGCGGCTGGTCGCCGGCTTTCCGGAACCGTCTTCGGGCTGAGCATCCATCCACGTCAGATTCATATTTTCATCGCCGGCGGCGATCAGGCCGTCCGCATCCATGCGCACACGGACCGTCTGGACGCGGTCACCGCACCTGTCTTCGCAGGAAATGCCGTTCTTTAAGGCGTCAGAAACGCCCGATATGATCTGGAAGATCGTCTCCGGCCCTTGTCCTGTCTTTCTCTGGACCTGGGTATCGAGGAAGGCATAATCGCGTGTCTCTTTAAGGTAAATCCCCAGCGCCCTGAACATCCAGAAGGTCGCATCCACGCTGTTGTAACGGGGGTTGGCGCCGTCGCCGATGAAATTCGGCATGAGGCCGTTCTTGACAAAACGGACGTAATTTTTGAATATCTGGCGGAACATCTCCGGATGCCCTGTCGACAACGTCAGCGTCGGCAGGGAAATCATGGTGTCGCGTCCCCAGTTGCAATACGGCGCGCCGGCACGCGGATCGAAGAACGGGATGCCGGCAACGATGGTCAAACCGATATTGTTATCGAAATAAATGAACGGGCATGCGACTTCCTTGAGGCGGGCCAAAAGCGTACGGAAGAAGAATTCCGCCTGCGGCCCTGCGCGCACCAGGACAACAGGCGAGCTGATGTTTTCATGTTTATGATAGAAATGCGGGGTGCCGTATGACGACGGGACAGCCAGAGGGGGATGGATATAAACGTGATAGATGTTGAATTTCGACTCGACCCTGCCGTCTTCAGCCACGACGCCGAAATGTTTCGCCTCGCCGGCGGTACCATAGATGACGACATCCCCCGGCCGGCGTTCATGGATACCGACCTCAACAAAGCCGTATTCGAGAATCCTCTCGATGGGGCCGGCCAACATCCCCAATTCCGGCCTGATATGATAGAGATAGGCGGAACAATCTTTCCACGGAAGCTCATGGGCCCTGGTCTTGATGGAAAAACCCGGCAGGGCGCCGATTTCGTCTATTTCCGGCGCGAAGAAAAAGACCCTGTTTTCATCGAGCCTCATCCCTTGCTGCGCCAAAGTGCCGATCCGGGATTTCATGGTTTCGAACAAACGATCGATTTCGGCGCGGATCGCCCGATCGTCTCTTAATGAGACTTTAAGGTCTGGCCTTAAAGTCTCATTAAAGGCTGGGCTGGAGAAATCTTTTTTAATTGCCGCAGCCGAACTGAAGGGAATGTCTTCATCGTCGGCATCGGCGGCGGCCGGCCGGGACGCGGCGGCTGCGACCGAGAGAACACCCATCACCTGTTCGAACATCTTCGTCGAGAGGGCGTTCAACTCCTCTTTACGCGCATCCGGGTCTGCTGTTTCCTGAAGGACGATCCCGGCGACCGTGCGGCCGGCCTCCTGCGCCTCAACGCCGAACACCATGCCCTTCGCCGTCAGATACCACGTCTTGAATATAGGGATCTCCGGGGACGGCATGCTCAGCGTTACGCGCCGGCCTTCGGCCTCCATCGTTAACAAAACCGGCCAGAATAATCTTAAAGCAGCCAGGTCACCGCAGATGCTCACATGCTTGCCTTGGGCCGCGGCCTTGGCCGCGATCACGGCGATGATCCTGGCCAGTCGCGGCTGGACCCTTAAATAATATTCCTCGTATGCCTGCCTATCGGAACGGCTGGCCGCCGGATAAAGACGGGACGTCAAATCATTGGTCCCAAAACTGATGAACCGCACCTTCTGGAGGATCGCGTCGATATTTTCGACGGCTTCCGTCGTTTCCACCATTGCCCCGACGTCAAAAAGGCCGATCTCAGGACCGATGCCCTCCCTGGCCTTCGCTTCTTCCAAAAGGCCCAGCGCCTCCTCCAGATCGCGCAGGGTTTTGATCATGGGGAACATGACGCGCAGTGTGCGCCTTCTCTCCTGCGCCCACAAGCGTATCCACGCCCTCATCTGCTGTCTGGCCACGGCGCGGCCGAGGGGATGCCCTAAATACCATTTATATCCCCTGTAATCGATAAAAGCCCAGGCGGCCGGCTTCTTGTCTTCCTGGAAATCGATGACGCGGAACGTCACTTCTTTGGAGCCTGCGGCATCGATGACCGTGCGGAACGTCGCGGTCAGGCTCCTGAGCGATGGCGGCAGGATCCGGGCGTAAATATTCTCCGTGCGCACCAGGCCTATGGAATCCGCCCCGTAAACCTGCACCGCCTCGCTGATACGGGCCGGTGCATCAGCATTCGCTGAGACAAAGACGCCGGCGGCAGCCGAACGCGCCTTGCAAAATTCCAAAAGACGTTTTTCCACGCCTGACTTTCTCGCATAGGCTTCTTTTGTCTCCGTCGTCGGATTGACGACGATGGCCCCTTCTTCCAGCAGGGCCTCCGGGCCGGAGGCCAAAATGTTCGAATCCTGCTGGTTCTCATCTGTAATGATAAAGACCGGGACATTCATCGTCTTGGCGGCGAGGGCGTAATGCGATTGCGGCGTTCCCGCCGTATTGATGACGGCCCTGAGGTTGGCCCCGAAAAGCCCGCTCATCCTTTCAAACTCGACCGGCGTCGGCACATAATCCAAAAAGAGGACGACCGGCCTGCGCTGGGCCGCGCCAAGGTTGAATCGGACCCTGAATTCGGCCTCGTTGATCAGGTTGTCCGAGAGGTGCACCAAAAGATGTTCCAATTCCGCACGGCACAGGGCCATGGCTGCTTGCGCCGTGTACTTGTCTCCCAGCTCTCTCTTGAAATAATCTCCGTAAAGCATGTGGAGGCGTTCAAAATATGCCGGAGCCGTCGTCCTGGCCATGGTATCGATCAGCTGGTCGAGGAGCATCCGACGGTAGCTGACGTGCTCCTGCTCCCCTTGACGCATCTTCCCCAGCATGTGCTGGGCATGCAGCAGGTAAGTCATGATCTGCTGGAGGATATGCGCCGTGATCGGCTCTTCTTCCTTGAAATCATATTCGTTGGTCAGTTGATCGATCAGCTCATCGACAAATTCAACGAGCTTCTCCAGACGGCCCATGCCGATGTGAGTGCGGACGAGGTCTGTGACCGCCGGATAAGGGTAGGCATAGTCCTGCAACAGCTCCCAGGCCACCTCTTCCAGAAGGCCGACGATCTCTTGGGCGGTCGCCATGTTCTTCTGCCTGGCGGCCATACCGGCCTTTTTGCGGCTGCGCTGCCCGGGATCGGTCTCGGATTCCAGCTGTCTCTTTGACTCCGCAAGCAGGGCTTCAATCTTCGCGATCTGGTCCTGCCAGCGTTTCATCTCCTCCAAGACGATGCTTTCGGCCCACTTTCCCGCGGCGGCGTTGCTCTCCAGGGTCTTATCGAGTTCGTATGTCATGACGGTGGAGTAGAGACCCTGCCGGTCGGGCAAGATCCTGGCCATCGTGCGCTCGAAGGGTTCCAGGATGACAGCCAAGGCCCCCTTGCGGCCGTCCTTGCCTTTCAGGCGCTCTTCCTCGGTCAAGGTCTCCTGCCGTGTGTCGCTGATATCGGGCCGATAATAAAGCCGTTCGGAAATATCGACCGCCTTGAGGACGGCATCGTAAATCGATTGCTGTCCTTCTGCGATCTTGACGACCCTGGATTCAACGACGCCGTGTGTCCTCAAAATCTCCCTCTCCTCGTCCGTCATGGACGCCCGGAACAACGCCGTCATCCCGTCGTCGGATGCCCCTTCGGTTATCCGGCGCAGCATCTCGCGCAGGACCTTCTCCAAGATCACATCTATGCTTTCCGCCTTTGGCGGATAGATCCAGCCAAGGATGCCGCGATGCGCCTTTTCCTTCATCTCCCTGATGCCGGCAAGGATCATGCTGAGATTGCGCAACGCCAGGACCACCTGCGCTTTTTCTACGGTGAATTCTTTGCGGCTGAACGCCAGGACGCGCCCGCGCATGTCCGGCCTCCTGACCGCATTGTCCGAGATGACCGCGATACGGCGTTCCAGATCCTGGAGGCGTTCGAGCCTGGCGCCGACCTTCTCATACCACGGCACCCTCCTCTGCAAATCGACGGCTTCCGCATGGGTCTTGCCGTTGATCTCGGCAAGCTCATGGACGGCGATGGCCTGGAGCGCGACCGCCCGTTCCATAGCCTGCGTTTCGGGAAAAGCCTCATCAAACAATTCTTTGGCCTTCCCGGAAAAACAGACTTTCGCCTCTTCTTCCTGGAGCGAACCGATGGCAAAGATCGAGACGTCCTGGAGTTCGTTAAGCGCCCCGGCTTTAAGATCGTCGGGGATAGCGTCATAAGAAAAAACGTGGAATGAAAGGGAGACGGAGATGGATTTCTTTTTGGAGACAGGGGCCGGAAGGACAAGCGGCGGATAGCTGTCGATCCTGGAAAGCCGGATCAGCCCTTCGGCCACGGCGCGGCTGAAGGCCGCCTTGATCGCATCCGTCGCGTTGCCGCAGAAGCCGCTCGGCCGATTCAGAGAAACAGGCGAAGAAAGTCCGCCTTTGGAGTCAGGGCCGCGGATGCCGTGGTTCAGACCTGCCGAAGCGCGGGCCGTCTGTTCTTTGAGCGCCTCGACCCCGCGGCCGGCCGGCTCTTCCACAAAAACAAGCGTTCCTTTCTGAGGGATGCTCTGGATCGAGAAATTCCTGAAAGATGCAAGCACGTCCTGGCTTAAATAGTTCAAGCCCAGGCCGAATGTGCCAAGCGTGGAATAACCGGAAGTCAGGGCCCGGTCGATGTCCATAATTCCGGGCCCCCTGTCGAAACAAACGAACCTTAAACCTTGCTGATGAGGCAAAAAGCCAAAAGCAAAATAACCGTAATGGGCATGCTTCCAGACATTCGTCACAAGCTCCCGGCACGCGAACTCGCCGGGGCTCAGCTCATCGTCCTGGCCGCATTTAAAACGCCTGGCGATCCCAAGAGAATCTTCCGCCGCGCGGATATCCCCAAACATGGACGACAGATAAATGCTTCCCTGCAGGGTCAGCATTGTGACGCGCTTCGCCCCGGCCGCAGGCATCCTTTGCGCCACATATAAAGGAGAGTCTTTCAGTTCCCAGAATGCCTGCAAATCTCCTGACCGCCGCATCCTTTTAAGGATCCTGGCTGCCGCCCTGTCTTTTTTTCTCTGGAGGGCCTGCCACGCCCTGGTGAATCGGGCTGTGGGCGAACTCACATCCAACCCATCCGCGTCGGCCCGCACAGAAGGGCTGGATAGCTCGGCGACATCGGGCCCGTGGATACGGTGTGCGTCCAACCCCGCAACAACCCCCGGCTGCTGCGCCGGGGACGATCCGATATATTGCCGGAGGCTTATCGACGAAAACGCTTTCTTTTCAGGACAAATAAAACCGCTCCCGCTCCATGGGGTCTCTTTGCTCCAGAAGCGCACACTGGACCTTGGACTCCAGGCAGCGGGAAGCGTCATTGGAGAGTTCAAGCCACTCCCCTCCAGACGTCTTCCCCTCCACCCGGCCTTCCGTCGAGATGTAGAAACTGTATTCGTGGAAACATTCGGCATGCCGGGCTGAGACGTAAAGACCTCTGGCTGTCGGGACGATGCGGACGACTTCAAGATCCTGTAAACTGTACATGGCGCCACCTCCTTGTAGTGGAAAACGCTTTGATTTCTGAAATCTATCTGCGCCCTCACGCGCGCCGGAGCGCTGAGAGGAATCTGGTAAGGGCCGGCCGGTGCGGAAGACACGATCTTCACCTGCCGGACTTCACGGGTGCCTTGCAAGGGGAAAATTTCCAAGATTTCGGCCAGGCTCGAGAGCTGACGGCACTGGGCGACAAACGCCTCTTCGGCAGCAGAGACGGCAACGCCGTGAGCCGTCAGGTATGTCAGGCGATTGTAGTACGAAAGCAACAACCCGAGGGCGAACGCCATGGAGAAAGGAACAAAATCAGGATGCGGCTGCAGCGGATAAAGGTGGTCCATTCTCAGGCTGTCGCGCGCCACATCCGCCAGGGACCGGCCCTGTTCCGTGAAGAGCTTACCGTCTTCATCCTGCGCCAGCAACGTCACAGGTGTATCCGCCGGCAGGCCGCCCGCCAGCAAATGCTGGGCGACGAGGCATTGCTCATTCAAGGTCACCTTCTCATAATCGTGATTCTGGTCGGAGCGCGGATCATAAGACAACCATCCATGCTGTTTCATGAAACGGACCTTGTCTCTTGTCCAGGGCGCGCCCTGGAAGAGGACGGCCATTTTCCCGGACTTCAACAACACAATGGCCCCGCGCAGGGTGTATTGGATATTCTTGTTCGCTTCGGAATCAATGGCAAACACATCGAACATCAAGAGCCGGCCGGGGACAAATTTTGCCGTAAACGCGCCGGCGTACTCCTGGGCCCGGTCCTGCGGGAGCGAAACGATAAACCTGTTGATCATGCGCACGGCCTCTTCCGGCGTCACAAACATGAACAATTCTTCGGCGCCCTGCAGAGAGATATTGTCAAACCTGCCGTTGGAACCCTGGAACATATCCGAAACCCTCTTGTCCGGCGCCGACGAACCCAAGAGCGCCAGGAGGCTGCGCAACGCGACCCGGGCAGCGGGGTCATGACGCAGCAGCTCAACAGCCTTCTGCGACCGTCCAGGCATATCCTGCTGGATGTCGTGATAGCGTTTGAGCGCCAGGCCGCCGGCGATCTCGGCGTCGTTGACCGCCTGTTGCGGCGATGCGACGATCCAGAAATCGCCGGACCTCGAAATATAACGCTTTTGCCCTTCGGCGGCCGGATAGCGCCTGTCGAACTCTTCTTGAGTCACCAAATGGACCCTCGCATCGTTTGCGATCTCAATAGAAATCAGGAACTTCTTGAATTCTTCCCGCAAGGCCATGAAATAACTGAAGACTTCATCGGACGACGGCATGATCGCAAACAAATCGACCAAGGACTTCTCGTGCGTCGTGTATTGCATGGTTTCCACCATGGCAAAAATGGCGGCGATCTCCAGGACAATATCCTGCGCAGGCCTGCCTCTCAGGACCTCCAGGGCCCTTTCGATGTCTTTCTGGATCGCCGCCTCGCATACCCTGTGATTATAAGAAAGGATCAAAGCGGCGCGCTGCGCCAAAAGTTTGGCCAACCGTCCATTGATGCGCCGACGGTCCAATGGGGTCAAGCGGGAACGGTCAAATGCCGCGGCCTTGAAATACCGATCTTCCAGAAGTACCCCAGTCCCTGCCTCCTGCTTCGATAGCGACGACAGCTCTTCCGACTGCTGCTTGAGGATCGTGCGATAAAAGATGTCGGCCCTCATGGCGTTGAGGGAATCATGCGCCTTTTGGCCTTCATAATGGTGGACATTGACGACAAGATATCCGCCGTCATAGGCGACATCGAAGCGCGACGCCGGCTCATAGACGAGATAAACATGGGAGATAAAAAGCCTTTCCAGGCCGTTATGGACCAGGGCCGGCAGCACGTGCCGCGCCTGGATGATCTTCAGGTTGCCCGCGAGGTCCAGGGTCAAGAGCAGATCGTCGTAGAATTTCTGGCGGCCGCGGCGGGAGTACGTACGCCAATCGGTGGAATAGAGTTTGTGGATGAACATCTTCTTGGCGTCTTTGGGCCAAGTCAGCCACGATGTCTGGCTGTGTGTATCCAGAAATTCAGCCGCATTATTGTCCAGCACCCTTTCCCACACAAAGGACATTGCGGCCTGGAAGAGAGCGCCGCCCACCGCAAGATATACCGCGACAACCGCCTGATGCGCCGCAAAGAGAGCCGCGCCGGCTGCGACCAGGACAAACGACCACAACAGATACCGTGACAGCCGCTCGTTGCGGAAGTGCCGCTCAAAACGCTTCTCGATATCCTGCCTGTATTCCTGGCGGATGTTGCGGCCGACATAGTGCCATGCAGCATCCTTCTCCAGGATCTCAGCCGGCGAGCTGATGTCGTCTGAAGAACGTACAGCCTGGCGGCGCAAAGCATCCATCACCCTTCCGGCCAGCTTTCGGGGCATAAGCTTCTGGGACGAAAGGGCCGCGCCGCTCAGACGCAACAACAACTGCCGGCCGTAATCGCTGCGCAATGTCCTGGCGTCACGGTCCTGGATGCGCGCAACATCCTGCCGCAGGCGCCCGGCCCTTATGGCCGTTGCAGCCAGGAGCATGACATTGAACGCGCCCGGCCATGGATCCGTCGAACGGACCACCAAGCCGTTGTATCCTCCGTCAAGCCTATCGACCATCCCCATCAGGTAATCGTTGAGCGAACTGCAAACCGGCCTCATATTGGCGAAACGGTCGAAAGCCTCCAGCATCTCAGGATTACCGTCGATGGCGCGCTTGATGCGGTTGCGCAAAGAAATCCCTTCTGCGTCTTTGTCCAGGGTGCTTGTGCCGTCGATCACCAGCGGTTCTTCCCAAATATTGATCCTGCCCGCAGCCAGAAATTCCCGCATGTAGACGGCCATGGCCTGTTCATCGTCCAGAGAAATATCCGGCCGTTCCTGCATCATGCGATAGAAGACAACGCGCATGAAAAATCCGGGATTGAAGTAGCGATAGCCCAAGTGCGCGGCCAGGAGGCGCGCCAAAGTCCTGCGTCCGGAACCAGCCAGGCCGCAAACAACGATCAGCCTGCCGGGGAAACGGTTCAGGACAAAGGGAAGACCTGCGACAGGGCCGTTCAAAGGAAGCCTGAAACCGATGGAGACCAGACCCTGCGGATGGCTATACGCCAAAATCCTGCCTCCGACGACATCGATATCCTGACGCATGGCCGGCAGGCCCAGGCCGTAACCCTCGATCCCTTCGGTCCCCTCGCAACGGCTTCCGGACACAAAAATGTCTTTCAACTCCCGGCGGCCCAAAGGCCTGCCTGTATTGATGACCCTGATCTCCAGCTCATTGCCCCTGGCCACTGCCGCCCTGACCGTGATTTGTTTTTTATCGCCGTATTTCCAGGCGTTATACAGGAGCTCTTCCAGATGGGTCCTCGCCATATCGAAATAAGTAAAGACGCCATTGGCGGGGACATTCGGCGCGATCTCAAGACGCAGGCTTTCGACGGAATAAACAGACCCGAAATAATCGACTGTGCCGGCAAGGAACGTGCGCAGTTGATCGTATGTCATCGACCGGCCCAGCCATGTGTAGAGGAGGGCCTTCGTCCTGGCCACCGTCGCTTCAAGACTCTCGCGAACACCCGCGATGGCCTGCTCGCGGGAAGCAAAAGCCGGCAGATTCCCCGCCGCCTCATGCCACCGTGCGAATTCCTGCTCCATGCTTGCAAATCTCTGGATGTTTTCGCGCAGGTAGTCGAGGATCTCCTCATCGCTCGTCTGACCGCTCAGATATTTGGCAAACACAACCTCGGTCTTGGCGCCGTTTTCAAAGACGGCTTGCAAGGATGTGACGGCTTCGTCAGATACACCGCTCCTCTCACCGACCCTCTTGAGCAGATTGACCAAGCCGGTCGCGGCCACGACTTTATTCTTGATGTCATGGACCTCTGCGCGCAGAGACTCGGCCGGCGAGGAAATACCCTTGCCGAAAAAGACAAGCGCATCTTCATACAACAGGCTGTAATTAATAGCGCTCAATTCCCAGCTGAAATCTTTATGCATGGCCTGCCGGACGATGCGCTTCCAGACATCCGGCTGCCGGCGCAAACGGACCGCCCGCTGTATTTCGCGGAACAATTCCTCGTCGTTGTAATTATCGAAAACAAAACCATTTCCTGCGCCTGTCATCTCGTCGTAATTCTCGATCGTATCGGCCAAGCCGCCCACGCGCCGCACGACGGGGATCGCGCCGTAACGGCAGGCGATCATCTGCGTCAGGCCGCAGGGCTCATGGAACGACGGCACCAGGAAGATGTCGGCGCCGGCAAAAATACGATGCGCCTGGTCCTCATGGATATACTCCGGCAGGACATAAGCCCTGCCTCTGCCGATGGCCTCCCAAGGAAGATTGCGGATTCTATCCACGACCTTCCTGTCATATTCAGGGCCGCCGATGACCAGCTGGACATCCGGATGGGCCGCCAAGAATCCGCGGATCCTCTTTCCCAGAAGCTCAACGCCTTTCTGGTTGTCGAGACGCGCCACGAGGGCAACGACGATCGCATGAGGATCGACGGTAAGTCCCAGACGCTTCTGCATGTCCATTTTGTTGACAGTCTTGGCTTCCATCGCGTTACCGGCATCGTAATGCTGCGCAATGTACGGGTCGCGGGAAGGGTCAAAGACGTCGTTATCGATACCGTTCAAAATGCCGCAAAAATCAAATCCCTTGGCCCGCAGGATGCCGTCCAAACCATAGCCTCCTGCCGTCGTCAACAACTCGAAGGCATGGTTGGGGCTGACCGTATTGACCTTCTGCGCATAAACGATACCGGCTTTCATCAGGTTGAAACCGCCGTAGAATTCAAGGGCGCCGCCGGCAAATTCACTCCACGGCAGGCCGGTCCTGAAATAATCTCGCTTTTCATAGCGGCCCTGGTGGCTGATATTGTGGATCGTGTAGACCCGGCGCACGGGCGCGAAATATTCCCGATATCGTGGATGCGCCTGCATATAGGCCATGCTCAGGGCCGCCTGCCAATCGTGAGCATTGACGACATCAGGCCTGACCCCGACAGCCATCATCGCCTCCAAGGCCCCTCTGGATAAAACAACCGCCTGCTGCAAGCCGATATCGTCCGTATACGGGCGGCGCGTGACATAATCATGTTCCAGCGTGTAAATGGTAAGATTGCCCATTTCGGCTTTGCTCACCGTGACGACAACCGCCGGCCCGTCGCCGAAGTCCACCCAAACGTTTCCTATCGTCTTTAAGCTGATATTGCCGACGGGATGAGAGGCGTATTTAAAGGTAAACACACTGACCTTGTGCCCCTGGCCGGCCAATCGTCTGGCCAGGCCCGATGTCGCATCGGAAAGACCTCCGATTTTGGCCACATCAAAATACTCCGGCGTGATAAAAGCAAAATGGCGCCTGGCTGCCGACGGCCAGGAATCCCGCTGGCGCTTGATCTGGATTTCAAGGCCGGCGGCAAAATGATGCCTCAAGAGGCCAACGGCAAAGTCGTTCCATTCTGCTCCGCCCTGAAGGATACGCTGCCTCGCTATGCCTGTAGCCACGCCCTCCATGAGCTGTAATGCCAGATCGGCATCCGAACTCTCCTGGATGGACGAAAAGATGCAGAGCTCGGCCGTCGCCGGTTCATACCATACAATTCTCGATGCCTCTAACGCAGGTTCTTGAGGATCGATCAACACAACGTTGCTGCTCCTCAAGCTCCTGTAGGCGTCAACAGGACCCAACCTCAGCGGCAATTCAATCTGGATGCCGCTGGTCAGCATCAACGCCTGGCGATATTTATTGATATCTTTTTGGCGGGCTTTGGCCCAGCCCTGGGCAACCCCTTGAAGAAGAACGCCGCGGCCTTTCTCTTTTGAAATACGGATTGCCTGACGGAGGGATGCCGGATCCGGCGCGTTGAGGGCCGGCGAAGAAAACGCTTTCTTTTTTGCATCAACAAAAACAGACCGGGCCTTGATTGCAGGCGAAGACAGATCCGACAACCACGACGCAAGAATAGCAAAATTTCCGTCCTTGTCTTGCGGGGCGCCGTTTTCAAGGACCCTGTCGAATTCGCAGATCCTTTCTTCAAAAATCTTCAGGTTGGTCACCGCTTCGGCGAGACGGATATCCAGTTCCTGTCCGCTCATCTTGCGATGCGCCATCCTCGAAGACAGCACATGCCTCAGTTCTTTTTCCGTCATCCGGCCCAACTGCCGCCGCGCCGCCGGCAGGACAAGGGCCGCGCGGACAGAAGAGAATTCCGCCCTGAGCATGGTCAGGCTTTCATAGGAAGAGGTATCAAAAAGAACTGCCTTGCCTGCCTGTTCGGCCTCCTCCAATTCCCCGGCGGCGATGCCGTACCAATAGCCATGGCGTTGGCGCACAAGATGAAAACGATGGAGATGCTGCAAGAAGCTCTTTTCATGGACGAATACGCGGTACCTGTCAGGCGTCTCTCCGTGCCTGGCCGGCCGCGTCGTCGTCAGGCGGGGATAGATGAAAGACTCTGCGCGATCTTCAAGCAATCTCTCGATATAGGTGCTCTTGCCCGAACCCGAGACACCGGCAAAGACAACCGCCCGCACAGCCGGCGAAGTAAGGCCGTTCTCATCAAAAAGGTCGTCCCCGGTCAATCCCTCCATCGCACCCCGGGCCGAATCAGATATCTCGTCTGCGCTCTTCAAGACCGTAGAATTCAAGGGGATCGATACGCCCTTTGTGGCGCCCTTATCGGAAATGACAACCAGGTCGCCGTCTTTAAGGACGTAATGCGCGCCCCTGACAAAATAAGTTTCTAAGACCATGTGGTTTTGGCTGTCCGCCACGTAGCTGCCGAAAGGACTGACGATCATTTTGTTCTTGGAGCCCTCCTGGCTCAGCTCCGCGGCGAGTTTTTGCAGCGTCGTTCCGGCCGGCCGCCGCACGGTGTTGATGGCCAGCGGCCTTTTGCCGGCGGCATTCCTCGTATCGAGGATATTGACAAAAACATGCGGTTCCAGGTGTTCGGAGATCTTTGCGGAAATATCCTTGATGTCGCTGGTGCCGCTCAAATCGACGGCATCGAATTTCTGCGTCTTGAGCCGCCTGAAAGGAAGTTGGGTGATCTTGAAAGACCAGTGGGCGATATGGCCCAGGAACATCTCCCTGAAAACTTTTTCCGAACAGACCTGGATCTCATATTTTAAACCGCGATCGTCCACAAGATCGAGGTGATAGCGGAAAAGCATGGGGCGGCCCGGCCCCATGTCGAGCTTCTTTGTGTCAACGGCATTGGCCGGGTCCGCCGGGACGAATCTGCGGCCCGCCAGCCGCAGTTCGCTGTCAGGAGGAAATGCGCCCAGACAGCTCATGACGGCATAAACATCGGCTTCATCCTCAACGACGATGGAGATGCCGAACAAATCGCCCAACCCCGCGATGCTCGGATATTTGTCGGAGCGGAAGTGGACTTTGAGCCATGCCGAAAAAGCCTTTTTGACCCTCTCGTAAACAGCAACCCTGCCGTCGATCTTCTCATGCAGGTAGCTGACGATGGTCATGCCCAATGCGCGCAGATATTCTTCAGCCTCGTTGCGCGATGAGACACGAAGGGCCGTCAGGATCTCGGCTTCCGTGATGAAGTAGTGCTGGGACTGGCTGTGCTTAAAGACCTCTTCCCGGAGCTCCGCCGCCAGGACAATCAACCCTAATCTTTCGGCCATCGGCGCGTAAATCAGGCCGATCTGGTCAAGAAGATCCTTCTCTCCGCTGTAGGCGGCGATGCTGGCGAATTTATCCGCCAACACCAGAATTCTCAGGGAATAGGTCGGTGTCACCTTCAGGATCAAATCGATACGGTTCTGGATGGCGTATTTATTGCGGTAATCGATGCTGGAAGGCAACGATGTCGCCGCCAGGAGGACCTTGACATGGGCCGTTATCCGCTGGATGCGGTCTTTATCGCAGCCCGCCTCTTTCAAAACGTCCTTCAGATGGGCGGCTTCGGTCTTGTGGGCCAGGGCCGCCAGCTGGACATCTTCATCCTCACAGTACTCCCGGACCTTTTCAAGAACGCGCAGGACATGGCCGAAATAGGATTCTCCCGTCGGGAAGGCCCGGCCATGATAGTGCGTTTCAAATACGCCCTCTATCTCCTTCCACGGCCGCAACGCCGGTTTTCTTGCCTTTGAGCAAGGGCTGGAAAGAGGCGCGCCGGTCCCCGCAGCCACGGCGCGACGGACATCGCCGGCATACTCTCTCGATTCTTCTCCGTGCTTGACCACCCAGGCACCTTTGTCCGTAAACAACCTGTTCAGAAGCACATCGCGGTGATCAGAAGCCCGGCTCACTCCCCCTTCGCGAGAATAAACCGTCGGTATCGCCAAGGGGTCTAACCGGCCGGCGCCGATATTGCAAGAAAGCAGCAAAAGCCTGTCGATAGAGAACCGGCCGGCGAGCGCGTTGATCAATTCTGCGATGTTTATTTCCGTTTTTTCAACGACAAGGCGGCCATTAACGACATTGCCATGGATCGCCAGGTACGGTCCTCTGAAAGACGTTGCTTTTCCGGGCGTAAACGTTTCAAGCTCAAAAATATTTTCAGGATTTAAATTCAATATCCCTGTCTTTTCGGGAAATACCGCTGCGCGAACACGATGGGCCGCCCCGTCCACAACGACGACATTGACCCCTGAGCGATACCGCAGGAGCTCGAGCCCCGGGAAAGAGCGTTCCACTTGTCTCAAAAATTCTTTTTCTGTAGTTATATTCTGCGCGGCCCTAGTTTGGTTGACGTTGCCCATGCCGGCGGTCTTCTCTAAATCTTCTTGTGTGCGATTGATAGCGGCAGAGGAAACGCCGTCTGCGCGATCCGCCGTGGCGTTACCCCTGTTCACAAAGGACTTGATGGCGATGACCCTTTCTTTTCTGGCCAAGGTCTGCGCCACAGCCTCTTCCAGGCGGTCAGCCTGTATTTCAATAAAATCCCATACCCCCTGTTCTGTGACCCGTTCAACGGGTTTTGCGTCAATAGGCAGCTCGCCGTTATCGGCAACGCCCGTCGATACGATCAGGGCCCTGACGCGCTCTTCATTGCGCCGGATAAACTCCCCGATCTTTCGAGCTGCATCCAGATAGGCATCATACCGGACGCTCAACAGAGGATAACCATGCACATTGTAGGAATGATCGTTATAAAAAAGCGGGGCCAGGCTTGTTTCCATGTCGAACGGAATGAGTCGGCCGTCTTTCAAGAGATACTGCGCGTCCGCCCAATACAGCAATAAGCCGAAATACACATCCAGGAACTCATTGTTTTCCGCCCGGGCGATGCGACCGGCATCAACGTTGGAACCCAGCTTCGCCGCCACAAGAGTTTGCGCACCCTCGATATATTCCGTGGCGATAAAGGTCTCTCGGCCGTCCTCTCTTTGGATCACCCCGATCTCGGGGACGATGATATGGAGACCGCTGAAATTCCCGTCTGCAAGCATCATGCGCAGCAGACCTGCTGCAAACAACGTCCTCTCTGCGTTGCGACGGATAGTCATGTAGGCCGTCGGACAGCCGGAGAGGATATCGGGGGTGACGACGTGCTTTAAAACAAACTGCTGCGGCTCGCCGTTAGGCCTCGCGAACCCTTCGATCTCAACGACACAGAAATCACCTTCGACATCGATGATCGAGTCCTCTAAAGCATCTGCGATCCTCTGCTCCTTTCCTTCGCCCTTGATGAGCATGACGAGGCTGACCTTCCTGCCGTCTGCTGTCATGAAAGATCCGGACCCCTTGGCGAAGGAAGACAGCCTGGAAGATGCGGAGGCCGGCCCGCCCTGTCTCTCCCGGCCAAAAGAAACAGATCCCGGCGTATCCAGAGGTTTACGGCGCACGCGCAGCATCCAACCGTAATGGCGTTGCGCCTCCGCTACGGCCGTATTGTCGCCGTAGAGAAAATCTGAGAGTCTCTGATCTAATTCCCCGACCCCCGGAATTTCGATCTCGGGCAAGGGCAGCGGAAAATCCTTGCCGCAATCCCAGAAACGATCGGCGTCAGGATCAAAAAGATGATCATCCGTGACAAAATAACCTCCGGCGCGCATGCGCATGTAGAGCTGACGGATAAACGATTCCTTGCGGTAATAAGCGGCAGCTATTTCATTGGCGGCGCGCTGATAATACACATCGAAGGTCAACGACTCCAACAAAGACCGATATTCGGCCGGCTGGGTCACGTCGGCATTGATCAATGTCACCTGATAATTTTCAAAGTTGGCCGTCCCCGGATAAGCCCATAAGAAAGAAAGACGCGGATATCCCAGATACGTATCGACATAAATGGTTTCCCTGTCTATCTCCAGGGCCTCAAGCTCAAACATACACGCCGCGGCAACCGAACGCCTTGCGTTCAGGAAGGCGCCATTGGCATAGCCGCTAAAATATTTATCCTTATATTCCGGGTCAAGATGGCGCTGAATGAACGGTTTCCACTCTCCGGCCAAAACGCGCTGCAGATAAGACGCTGAGGTCTTGAAGAATCGGCCTGGATATTTGCAGATAAAGAAAGACACAAGCGGATTAACGGCATGAAGCAGCGTGGAGAAGTCGGCGCCCGCAGCGCCTGAAATAGCAACGAGCGGCGCATCATCCGGGTTGACGACGTCTTTGGTCGCCATGAGGCGCTCCACATGTAAAGGATGCAGCAACCCATTCTTCACCACGGGCAGACCGGCAACATCGACAGCGGGGCTGGAGGAGCGCAGCGACGAGAGAGAAACCTCCCCGTCAGGGGACGTCCCGAGCGAACTTGTGGTGAGCGTAGTCGAACCAGCCGAGGGGCTGGAGGAGCTCAGCGACGACGTCCCGAGCGAAGCCGAGGGGCTGGAGGAGCTCAGCGACGAGAGAGAAACCTCCCCGTCAGGGGACGTTCCGAGCGAACTTGTGGTGAGCGTAGTCGAACCAGCCGAGGGAAGAGAAAGCGAAGGAGAAGAAATAAACAAAGGCTCTGCAGACAACTCAGCTAAAACTTGTGGATCATCGTCGGCTGCCGCCTTGTTTTTCTTGATCGTGCCGCACTCTGCGCAACGATATAAAATCATCCAGCCTTTTTTACCGTTATACATGAGTCCGATCGGCTCCAGGCTGCCCTTGCATTTGTTGGCACGGTCACCAGGGGCGTTATCCAGATGTTTCGACCAGAGACAGCGCGGACAGTGATCTCTAAAGCCGCCATGAAGAGGAGAAGCCTGAACCCCGCAGTGCTCACAGACAAAAGAAGCATTCAGGTTCTTGTCTGCAATGAAAGAGGCGCCGAGGGCACCAACTAAATCAGCTTTATTTATTTCCTGATAGCCGTATTGATTTTGAAGCGAAGGACTGGAGGAGATAAAAGACATCTTCTCTTCCGGCGCCGCGCGTGTCTGGTTGACATTGCCCAGGCCTGCCAGTTCATGGAGGCCTTGTTTGCTGGTGTTGAAGGCAGGCGAGGAAGCCTGCGAGAGCTTGTAGGCTGCGTAATAGGTGGCGCCCAGGGCTTGGCCGACCTCAAGGTAGACCTCCTGGTTGATGCCTTCGGGGGCCTTGGGGAAGTGGACACGGACAGGCAGGCCTTCTTCATTGAGCATCCTCTGGGCCTCGTCTTTCAAGAGTTGGCCGGACCGGCCCTTGGTGATGCGGCCGAAGAGGACGACGTTCTGGACGTTGATGATGGAGGAAACGATCTTGATGAAGGCCACCAGGTATTTGGGCATGGCTCCAAAGATCTCCCTGGCCCTGGCATCGCCCTGGTCATAGAGCTTCTGCATGTGGACAAGCTTGTCGGCCTCGCGCTCGAATCCGGAGAGGTCGATGCCGGCTTTTTCGGCAAGCCTGAAGACAGGACGCTGGGAGATATAGGTCTGGGCCGAACCCGGAACCTTGGAGAAGGAGTGTCCGGCCGCATCAGAAGCCGTATCGATGATGATGTTGCCGCCCTCGGTCATGAAGTCGGTCGAGATGTAGCCCATGGCCAGGCCCGTGCCGCCGGCTAGGCTCACCGTCTGGGGCAGCTGCATGTCGACCGTCGTCTGGACAGCGGCGGCATCCCCGTCATTCAGGACGAAGACCGGCAGGCTGAACTCTTCCCTCAGGATCTGGTCCAAGTTGCTCATGACACGGGCCTCTTCGCCTTTCAAGGCCTCCACCACAGGGCCCAGGCCCGTGACCTTGTTGTTGGCCACGACCAGGTTGATGCTCACGCCTATGCCTCTGAGGACCGAGAGGTCGATGCCCTTCTGTTGGGCTTCAGCCAGGAGGGCCTTAAGCAGGCCCTTGATGGCCGGGATGTGGCCGTTGGCCGCATAAGGATCGGTCATGGTTTTCGGAGACCATTTGACGATCTTGTGATGCAGGATGCGCCCGTCCTTGGCAATGACGGCCTTCAAGTCCGAACCGCCGATGTCTAAGCCCATCCAGGTACCGGTGGTATCAACGCTGTTGATGCGGGAGACCTCTGTAGAAAAGAGATTGTTCAGGCTGCCGGCCTGGGCGCGCTCAATGGCAAAATCCTTGGTCTGATAGACGATGTTCATGAAGCTGCCTAGGGCACCGTAGCCGCGGCCCTCGGGCAAACTGCTGAAAGACGGGTTGTCGAAGATGGCAAGCATCCTCTCAAAAAGGACTGGTTCGGCATCGACCTTTACCTTGACGGCGCCGAAGATGGTCAGACGGTTATAGAGCTCGACCAGGAGCCGGCGGGCCGAAGCCTCCAGGCTGGCGGCATCCCCGGCATCATAGGCCGGGACTTTGATGTCAGAGACCTGGCGGAAAGACTGGGCCGGACGCTCAAAAGAGGCGCGGACCGTGATGGAGGGCCCGGCAACCGGCTCAAGGGGCCGGAAGGAATCGGAGATGGAAGCCGGGGAGCTGCCTTCATCAAAAGCCTCGGGCGCGATACCTTTCAAGAGATCATGGAGATGATCATTGTTATAGAGAGGTTTTTTGGCATCGATGCCGGTGATATGATCTTCGGACACGACCTCGACGACCAAGCCCTGAGTCCGCAAGAAGTCAATGTGTTCCTGTGTTACTTCGGGCTGGATGCCTTCGATATATTTCGATATCTGAGCCTCGCCTTTGACGAGCGACTCGTCCAGCTTTGCGGCTTTCGCTTCATCCAGCTCGACGATATTCAAGGTCTCAAGGGTCTGGGGTTTTAAACCGGGGACGATGACATGACTGAATATCCTGTTCAACGACAAAACCTCAGAACTTCCAACAGCCCTGGAGACGTGGCGGGCGATGGCGTTCAATTGAGCCATCAGATCCATCTGCTGTTCCATGACAAGATACTTCTTGCCGTCACGCGTGACGATCTTGACCCCCGCCGCCGTCTCCAGGTCGCTCTTAATCTTGACGATGAAGACGACAGGGATGCCTTTGGCCCTGGCCCGGAGGAGTGCCTGGGCCACGTCAGGATACATGAGGACGGGCATCAGTGACGTCCAGAGCGATCCGTTGCCCATGACGATGATTTCGGCTTCACTGATAACCTGGGCAGCCCTGGGATTGGATTCGGGATAGCTCTGGTCGGCAGAACTTTCGAACCTCTTCATCCTTTCGGCGGAAGTCCTGTGAGAGAAGTAAAGGTCATGGATGAGCTTTTCTTGAGCCTTGTCCGTGATGCGGGTCTGGGTCGTCTCCAGCAGCTCGCCATCCCGGCCATGGGCAACCAACGCGCTCCTCTCGTAATCATAGCTGACGGCCACGGGTTGGCGGTCGGCGAGTTCCAGAAGCTTGTGCATGAGCAATTGCCCAGCGTCCTTCTTGACCTTGCGGCCTCTCTTGATGACGCCGGAGTCATAGGCGTCGCCGAACAACAACAGGTTGGCGCTGGACATCTTCTTGAGCTCGATGATGTCGCGGGCGATGATCTCACGATCCAGGAGCTCGGCCAGAGACAACAGGCTCGTCAAGAAGACCAAGTGCCTTTGGGGAGAATATTCCACACTCGTTGTTTCTTTTAATGCCTTGGTCAGGGCCTTTTCAATTTCCTGTCTCTTGGCCTCATCGCCAAAAGCAGCCAAGAGCTTCTCAACTCTTTCCTTCCAGACAGGGTAGACGGCATCCGCTGTGATGCGGCCCTCGGGCGTCGCCTGCGTATGCAGGTATTCGGGGAGGTCCTTCTTGTTGGACTCGATCCAGAATAAGGTCAGGATCTTGAAGTTGTCGTTGGACAGGAAGATATTGAGGCCGGCGGCATCGCCTGCCGGGATGAAATAGAAGCCGAACTTGTTAAAGAGGCTCATCATCATACCGCCTGAAGAGCCGCCGTCGTCAGAAGAAGAGATGATGCAAGCCAAGCGGGTCAGGCCTTTTTCCAGAAGCTTCTGCAGGAGCGTGGTCGTGGCCTTGCCGCCGCCGCCCAGATAGACGACCTTGGAGGATTTGGGAGGCGCGCGGCCCTTGAGCGACGCAAACATGGGCTCTTTGAAGCGGAAAGAATAGACATCCTGGTAATAGCCGACCAGGATCCTGGCGACGCTTATGCCTGAGGCCTCGGCGGCCTCCAGGACGACCTGTTTGAACCTGTCCGAAGAACCATAGACGCCTGCCAGAGTCACGGTATTGCGGGCGGCGCGGAGGTCCACGGCCTCATAGAAAGACGCAAAATCAGAATGGAAAACATTGTAAATCCTGTCGATCTTCTCGAAGAAGCCCTGGACCGTCTTCTGGTCGTGGAAGGCCAGGACGACTTCGCCGAGGGCCTGCGTTGTCCTTTCGTCCAGGCTGAAGGCCTCCTGATAAAGCAGGGTCCAGGACGGGGCGTTGACGGCCGTCAGGTTGAAGTCCACGTAAACACGGTAGAGCTGCTCCACCCTGTCGGCATGGCTGACGGCCAAGGATCCGGCGGCCTTGAGGTCTTTCAAGTGGCTCAGGGCGGCGGCCAGGGCCGGGTAGCTGGGCCGTTCAGCCTGGTATTCCCTGAAGAGCTCGGAAGCGCTCAACCCCTTGTGGTTGAGCATGAATTCCAGCCAGTAGTAGATGCTGCCCAAACCGACCTCCAGGGCCTGGAATCCTGAAGATTTGACGGTGGAATTGGAGAACCGACGGATGCCTTCGACAAGCTCCAGCGGCTTGTCTTCGGAGTACTCATCCAAGTTGCCGAAGAACAAGACGTCGGAAGGATGGATCTTGTTCTGCATCATGTGCGTGCGCAGGGCGTGATCCTTGCCGGTGTTCCTGCGACGGATATCAATAGAGGTAAGGCCGCGGCTGCTGACGGTGTATTCCTCCCAGACATAAGGATAAGCCTCGTTGAGCTCTTTCTTGATGACGCCCAGGACATACTCCCGCATGTCTTTATTGCTTTCTGCATAAGCGGCGTTAAAAGAACCAACCATCTTGGAAGGCAATAAAAGAACCGTCATGCCGAAGAGATGGCCTTCTGGGCTATGGTGTAAAAGAACCTTGGGCGCCCTGAAGATAAACGTCGGATACACATTGCGGTAATATTCAGGCCTGGCCAGATAGTCCGACCAGTACTCTCTTTCGATGATCTGCTCGATTGTCGCCTTGACCTTGTCTTCGAAGAAATCGGCCATGGCCGTGTGCCTGTTGAAGCCATGGTCTGTCACGGCTGCGCCTTCCACGTCAAAGGTCACCTTGAAGGTGCCGGCCGAGGCATAGATGGTCAGGCGGCACCTAAGCTCAGCGGGGATAAACTTGACGAAGCGGGATTCGAGACCGGCCTCATCGTCTCCATCGTAATAACGTTGATCCGTAGTCAAGACGACGTCTTCACCCGTCTGCAGTAATGCGATAAACTTGTCACACAGGAAGCTTTCTTCGAAGGAGCTCTTGCGGAACCTGTCGAACGGGATGAGCACGCCGTCCGGTCCACCGAAGGCAACGACGGGAGAAGAAGAGAATAACTCTTCTGTGGTGGGTCCGATGGTCCGATGGCCGCGGGCCGGGGTACCGGCGGCCATCAGGCTCACGGCCCGCGTCTGGTTGACGTTGCCCATGCCGGCGGTCTTCTCTAAATCTTCTTGTGTGCCGTTGACGCCAGGAGACGAGATCTCTTCAGCCTGAGGGTCTGGCGTGTTGTTGTTGCCGTTGACGAGGAGCTTGACGACCTTGGCG